>ENA-UZXD01015967-UZXD01015967.1-metagenome-genome-assembly--contig:-Day-3-50m-contig-15967_pt1 | contig 12956 bp, 8 predicted proteins | sample MGYA00260344_ERZ794904 | MGnify/ENA metagenome assembly ERZ794904 | reverse complement strand
TTTGTAATTCTCGTTGTGTATCAAAAATAGTAGTGATAGCTTTACGATTAATTTGATTTTTTGAGAATTCTGCTTCTAGTGATTTCCCTAGAAATGTTAGTTCGCTCAAATAAGAAGATAACAATATATTTTCAGAGGATTTTAGAAATATAGCCCCGTCATTTAAGTTGAATTTTAACTCGATATCCTCTTTTCCATTATAAATAAGATCAAAATTATATTCATTTTGAGGTACCGCGTAAACCAATTTATAGATTCCTTTTGTTGCTTCTTCATTGAGTTTGAAAACTACATGTCCTTCAACAAATTTACTCTGTGCAACATATTTTTTTCCAGTAGGAGAGTTTTTATAAAGAATACCCCAAGTAAAATCTTCTTCGGGTGTAAAAGTAGCTTTTATAGTGTTTTGAGATATTAATAATAAAGGAAACATTACCAATAAGTAAAAAATACATTTAAATTTCATAAGATATAATTTGACTAAAAACACCTACTAATCAAATCAAAACAGGTGATAAAGATTGCAATGCTTTATTTATGTTGGTTATATGTTCAAAGGTAATAATTAATCGCAGTCCGTTTCTTGTTTGTTTTTCTTTCATTTTAACTAAACGAGAATTGTTTTGCGCATATTGAATAACTTTAGAAAAAGTAGGACTTTGGTAAAAAGAACTTTCTTGATCAGCAACAAAATAACCTACCATTTTTCTTTGTTTCATTATAACTCGTTCTAAGCCCAAGGAAATTGCCAGCCATTTAAAACGAACACTATTCAATAAATCAACCGCTGGAGTCGGTAAATCCCCAAAACGATCTATTAAATCTGTTTCGTATTTTTGAAGCTCCTCTTCCGTTTTCAACTCACTTAATTTATTATATAAGTTCAGCCTTTCGGTGATGTTATTGATATAATCGTCTGGGAATAGTAATTCGAAATCGGTATCGATAACTGTTTCTTTTACAAAATCTTTAAGCTCGTGTTCTGTTCCAAGATAAAGTTCTTTAAATTCTTTTTCTTTTAATTCATCGATTGCTTCCGCAAGTATTTTTTGATAGGTTTCAAAACCAATTTCATTAATAAACCCACTTTGTTCCCCACCTAATAAATCGCCAGCCCCTCGAATTTCCAAATCTTTCATAGCGATATTTAGACCACTTCCTAATTCGCTAAATTGTTCCAGAGCTTGGATACGTTTGCGAGCATCATCGGTCATTGCAGAATATGGAGGCGTGATAAAATAACAAAATGCTTTTTTATTACTTCTACCCACACGGCCTCGCATTTGATGTAAATCGGAGAGTCCAAAATTATTGGCATTATTAATAAACATCGTATTGGCATTTGGCACATCCAAACCACTTTCGATAATTGTAGTAGAAACCAATATATCAAACTCGTTATTCATAAAAGCCAACATGAGTTGTTCTAGCTTTTTCCCTTCCATTTGACCATGCCCAACACCAATTTTTGCATCCGGAACGAGTCGTTGTATCATCCCTGCAACTTCTTTTATATTTTCAATTCGGTTATGAACAAAAAACACTTGACCGTTTCTTGAAATTTCATAACGAATGGCATCTCTTATGGTATCTTCAGAAAAACGAACTACTTGAGTTTCTACAGGATATCGGTTAGGCGGTGGTGTATTAATAATAGATAAATCTCTTGCTGCCATCAAACTAAATTGTAGTGTTCTCGGTATAGGAGTTGCAGTTAATGTTAGGGTATCTACATTATGTTTGATGGTTTTTAATTTATCTTTTACAGCCACACCAAACTTTTGTTCTTCATCGATAATTAATAACCCTAGGTCTTTAAATTGTACGGCCTTATTTACTAGTTGATGTGTTCCAATTACAATATCTAAAGTTCCGTTTTTTAATCGGTCTAATACTGAAGTTCGTTGTTTAGCGGTTCTAAATCGATTTAGATAATCTACGTTCACAGGCATTTCGGATAATCTTTCTGAAAAAGTTTTAAAATGTTGAAATGCTAAAATGGTAGTTGGCACTAAGATAGCAACTTGTTTCCCATTATCTACTGCTTTAAAAGCCGCCCTAACAGCTACTTCTGTTTTTCCAAAACCTACATCGCCACAAACTAAACGATCCATGGGGCGTTCGTTTTCCATATCTCTCTTAATATCTGCCGTTGCCGTTATTTGATCGGGAGTATCTTCATAAATAAAAGAAGATTCTAATTCAAGTTGTAAATAAGAATCTGGGTCGTATGCAAAACCCTTTAGAGTTCTTCTTTTAGCATACAATTCAATTAAGTTGAAGGCAATTTCTTTGACCCTTTTTTTTGTTTTTTGTTTTAATTTTTTCCAAACACCACTTCCTAATTTATATATTTTAGGAGTGGTCCCGTCTTTTCCGCTATACTTAGAAATTTTATGCAACGAGTGGATGCTGAGGTATAAAATATCACGTTCTCCATAAATTAACTTTATAGCCTCCTGTTGTTTCCCCTCTACATCAATTTTTTGAAGTCCTCCAAATTTCCCAATTCCGTGATCAATATGAGTTACATAATCACCCACCTCTAAATTGGTTAATTCCTTAATAGTAATGGCTTGCTTTTTAGCATATCCATTTTTTAGCTGAAATTTATGATACCGTTCAAAAATTTGATGATCGGTATAACAAATATTTTTCTGATCTGAATCTACAAACCCTTCATATAACGGAAAAACAACAGTTTCAAATTGATTTACATGTTGTTCTATATCGTCAAAAATATCGTGAAAGCGCTGTTCTTGTTGATGGCTGCTGCAAAAAATATAGTTTTTAAATCCTTTTTCTGTATTGGTATTAAGGTTGTCAATTAATAAATTAAATTGTTTGTTAAATGATGGTTGAGGTTGAGTATTAAAGTTAATATCACTGTTATTCGATGTGTTAATTAGTTGAACTTTGGTATAATCCTCTAGTTCTTTTTTGACTAATTGTGAGGAACAAAATAGTTCATTAGGATTGCTTTGATTGATCTCACCGTCTAAGGCATTAAATGTATCTTCTGCTTGATTAAATAATTTATCAATTCCCTGATATAACAAATCTTCGTTTTTATAAAAAACGATTGTTTTTGAAGCCATATATTTTAAAAAACTGATACGTTTTTCTTCCATCATTTTATTCTCCATATTTGGAATGATGGTTATTTTTTTTATGGATTCTGTAGATAATTGTGTTTCTACATCAAAACTCCGAATACTTTCCACTTCATCACCAAAAAACTCAATACGATAGGGATTGTCGTTGCTAAAAGAAAATACATCTAAAATACCTCCGCGGACCGAAAATTCTCCAGGTTCGGTTACAAAATCAGTTCGTTTAAAATTATATTCAAACAATACTTCATTTACAAAATCAATGGATAAATCATCACCTGTATCAATTTTGAGGGTATGTCTTTCTAATTCTTTTTTGGTAATAACTTTTTCAAAAAGAGCCTCAGGATATGAAACAATAATAGCTGGCTTTTTTCGTGAATTAATTCGATTTAAAACCTCAGACCTTAATAGAATGTTAGCGTTATCAGTTTCTTCAATTTGATAAGGGCGACGATAACTTCCTGGATAAAAAAACACATTTTTTTCACCTAATAAATTTTCTAAATCATTTAAGTGATATGCTGCCTCTTCTTTATCATTTAAAATAATTAAAAAAGGGCGATCTACTTCTTTAAAAACTTCGGAGATAACGATAGAAAAAGAGGAACCAACTAGACCAGAAATTACTGTTTTATTTTCGCTATTGGCAATAGCTCTCCCGAGTTCTCTTGAGTAAGAAGACTTGCTAAAAAGTGAAGAAACCAATACTTTACTCATTCATGCAAAGGTAAGATTTCAATTAAATATTTAAAATAAGTTTAAAATTATTTTAACAGACCTATTTGTCTATTTTACTTTAAAATTATTTTAATAAACCCCTTGATTAGTTTTATCTTTGCAAAATAAATTTAAGATTATGTCATTTTACGAATTATTTAAAAAAGGTCATCAAACAAGAAATAAAGCTCACTTTGCGTCGATCGCTTCCATAGCAATGACTGACGGAAAAATTTCTGAAGACGAACAAGCTTTATTACAATCTTTAGCAACTAAATTGAGTGTTAATAAGTCTGATGTGACAAAAATTATTGATAATCCATCTAAGTATCCAATTATCCCATCAAATTCTGTTGAAGAACGATTAGAAAGAATGCATGATTTATTTGATATGATATTTTCTGATCAAAAAATGGATGCTAAAGAATTAGTATTAATTAAAAAGTATGCAATCGGACTTGGATACAATTCTACAAGCGCCAACGAATTAATACAAAATTCCATTGAAATTTATACAGGTAAAATAAGTTATAACGAGTATAAATATCTAATAAATAACAGATTAAAAGGCTAAATTATTCTTTGTGTTTTTGCATGAAATCCTCTAGCTTATCTACCATGTCTTTATTACCACAGAAAAAGGGAACTCTTTGGTGCAGTTCACTTGGTTTGATATCTAAAATTCTATTAAATCCGTTGCTAGCTTTGCCTCCGGCTCTTTCCGCTAAAAAAGCCATAGGGTTACATTCGTAGAGTAAACGCAGTTTACCATCTGGATTTTTTGATGTTGAAGGATAAAAATAGATACCACCTTTAATCATGTTTCGGTGAAAATCCGAAACTAAAGAACCAATATAACGTGAGGTATAGGGTCGTTCTCCTTCTTCTTCTTGACAATATTTAATATACCTCTTTACACCCTCTGGGAAGTGAACATAATTTCCTTCGTTCACAGAGTATATATTTCCTTTTTCAGGAAACTTCATATTTGGATGAGATAAATAGTAGGTGCCTATCGCTGGATTTAATGTAAATCCATTTACACCGTGACCTGTTGAATAAACTATCATTGTGGAAGTTCCGTAAACGATATATCCTGCTGCCACTTGTTGTTTGCCGGGCTGTAAAAAATCGTCAATGGTTACTGGAGTCCCATCTGGAGTAATTCTACGATAAATCGAAAAAATAGTTCCTACCGATACGTTAACATCAATATTAGACGAACCATCTAATGGATCCATCAATACTATATATTTATTATCGTGTTTTTTATTGCCTCCTTTTATCGTTATAAAATCGTCTTCTTCTTCACTAGCAATACCACAAACAATTTCGCGATTAACTAGAGTATTAATAAAAACTTCATTCGCATATACATCTAACTTTTGTTGATCTTCCCCTTGAATATTTTCTTCTCCAGCGGCTCCTAATATATCGACAAGTCCGGCTTTGTTCACCTCGTGGTTTACAATTTTACCAGCTAGTCGTATCGAGTTTATTAATCTTGAAAGTTCACCTGATGAATATTTAAACTCACTCTGTTTATTAATAATAAATTCTCCAAGTGTTTTGTTATGTTTTGTCATGTAGCGGGTTGTCGTTTATTTATGCAAATATCGTTAAATTTTAAAGAAATAGAACCGATATTTGTCTTTTCAAATCAAAATTATGAGAATTTCTGTTAGATTGAGCACTCCTAAAGATATGCCTCAAGTTTTAAGGCTTATTAAGGAATTAGCTGCTTTTGAAAAAGAGACGAATAGTGTTGAAATAACTGAAACAGACTTGATAAAAGAAGGTTTTGGTAAAAATGCTATATTTACTTGTTTTGTTGCTGAGGTAAATAATTTAATTGTTGGAATGGCTTTGGTATATGATCGTTTTTCAACCTGGAAGGGAAGAAGTATTCACTTAGAGGATTTGGTAGTGAATGCTGATTTAAGAGGTAAAGGAATCGGAAAAGCGTTATACACTGAAGTAATTCAATATGCAGTAAATAGAAATGTTAAACGCTTGGAATGGGTTGTTTTAGATTGGAATAAAAACGCAATAGATTTTTATGAAAGTAGCGGCGCAAAACTTTTGAAAGATTGGCACCTTGTTCAAATGGATGAGAATAGAATGAAAAAATATTTAAAAAAGAATAACAGATTTTAACAAATAAATGAAAGTTTTTAAATTTGGTGGAGCTTCTGTTAAGAATGCTGAAGGAGTAAAAAATGTACTTTCTGTTCTTAAAACGTCAGAGGAAAAAGATTTGATTGTTGTTGTTTCAGCAATGGGAAAAACGACTAATTTGCTTGAAGAAATAGTCATTAATTATTTTTCTAATCCCTCTGAAATCAAATCAACAATAAGTAAATTTTATGAATTCCACTTAACAATAATAACGGAACTATTCAATAATAATTCACACCCAATTTTTAATAAATTATTAAAGTTTAATAATGAACTTCAATTATTTGTAGGTCACAATAAATCTAACGATTATTCATTTGTTTACGATCAAATCGTGAGTTTTGGCGAACTTATTTCTACAACTATTATTTCAGAATATTTATCAGAATGTAAGTTTAAAAATAAGTTTTTGGATGTTCGCTCTGTAATAAAAACGAATGCTAATTATAGAGAGGCCAAAGTAAATTGGGAAGAAACTCAAAAAAAAATTATCAATTCAGTTTCAACAACTGGAGTGTCGATCACTCAAGGGTTTATTGCATCAGAGGGTTCACATAATTTTACAACCACTTTAGGAAGAGAAGGAAGCGATTATACAGCCGCTATTTTTGCATATTGTTTAAACGCCATAAGTGTTACTATTTGGAAAGATGTGCCAGGGATTTTAAATGCCGATCCAAGGCACTTTAAAAATACACAATTACTAAGTCACATCTCGTATCGCGAAGCTATCGAACTTGCTTTTTATGGCGCTACAGTAATACACCCAAAAACATTGCAGCCACTTCAACGTAAAGAGATTCCATTATTTGTAAAATCCTTTTACCATCCAAAAAATACTGGAACTTGCGTAGGAAAAGGAGTTTTTTTAAACCCTAAAGTAGCTTGTCTTATATTAAAAGAAGATCAGGTATTAATATCATTATCTTCTTTAGATTTTTCATTTATGATGGAAGATACCATTGGCGATGTTTTCAAATTACTTTATGAATTTCAAATGAAAGTCAATTTAATTCAAAATTCAGCAATTAGTTTTTCTGTCTGTATCGATAATAGGTTTGATAAATTAGACTCATTATTGAAAAGGTTACGTGAGACTTTTAGAGTTTCTTGGAATGAAGGTGTCACACTTTATACCATCCGTCATTCAAAGAATTCCGAAACAAAAGAGTTGTTGAAGGGGAAAGAAATACTACTAAGGCAAGAAAGTAGAGAAACAATTCAGTTCGTAGTCAAAACCTAATCAAATATTATTTTATCTAACCTTGTATGATTTCAAATAGAATACAAAATATTTTTTTTTAATGGGATTAGTCAACGCAAAAGAAGTAGCTCAAGCAATTAATATTGACAAACTAGGACTCTTAGGAACTGTTTTTGGTTGGGCTTTGATGAAAATCTTAAATCTAGACACTCTCAATAAAATATACAATGCAAACAAACACCTCAGTGATATTGAATTTATTAATTCGCTTATTGATGATCTTGAGATTAAGTTTGAAATTCCCGAGGAAGATTTAAAAAGAATCCCAAAAACAGGCCCTTTTATTACTATATCAAATCATCCTTTGGGAGGGATAGACGGGATATTATTACTCAAATTATTACTAGAACATCGACCTGATTTTAAAATTTTAGCTAATTTTTTATTGCATCGAATTGAGCCAATGAAATCTTATGTCATGCCAGTTAATCCTTTTGAAGGAAGAAAAGAAGTAAAGTCTAGTATCGGAGGGTTTAAGGCCTCATTACAACATTTAAAAGATGGATTTTCTTTAGGTATTTTTCCCGCGGGAGAAGTTTCAACCTATAAAGATGGTAGATTAATAGTTGATCGTCCATGGGAAGAGGCTGCGATGAAATTAATACAAAGAGCCAAGGTGCCCGTGGTTCCTATTTATTTTCATGCTAAAAATAGTAAGTTGTTTTATGGAATGGCAAGAGTCAGTGATACGCTACGCACTGCAAAATTACCCTCAGAACTACTTACTCAAAAAGAACGTTTAATTAAGGTTAGAATAGGCAATGCTATACCAGTAAAGAACCAAGACGAATATAAGTCACTTGAAAGCTTTACTAATTTTTTACGAACAAAAACGTACCTACTTGCAAACCCATTTCAAAAGAAAAAATTAATAGACAGCTTACCAAAAAATCTTAAGTTTCCGAAACCACCAAAAAAAATTGTTAAACCTGTTTCGAGTGCTATTCTTCAAAATGAATTGGATACTCTGTATCAAAATGATAAAAGATTACTACAAAGTAAAAATTATGAAGTTTATTTAGCAGATGCCCCAAGCATTCCTAATATTCTTCAAGAAATTGGAAGGCTTAGGGAAATTACATTTAGAGAAATTGGAGAAGGAACTAATAGGGCTATAGATTTGGACCGATTTGATGCCTATTACCATCATATGTTTTTGTGGGATACAGATAACAAAAAAATAGCTGGCGCCTATAGAATGGGATTGGGGGCGCAGATTTATTCTAAATATGGCATTGATGGGTTTTATTTACAAGAATTATTTCGATTTGAACAAGAATTGTTTCCTATGATGAGTAAATCTATTGAAATGGGAAGAGCATTTATAATAAAAAAATATCAAATGCGCCCCATGCCGTTATTTTTACTTTGGAAAGGAATAGTCCATACTACACTTCGTTATCCAGAGCATAAATACCTTATAGGAGGGGTTAGTATCAGTAATAAATTTTCTGAATTTTCAAAATCACTCATGATAGAATTTATGAAATCGAATTATTATGATCCTTACGTAGCACAATACATCAACCCAAAAAAAGAATATAAGGTAAAATTAAAAGATGCTGATAAAGATTTTGTTTTCGACGCAAGTAAAGCTGATTTAAATAAATTTGATAAAATTATTGATGAGGTTGAACCAGGAAGTTTGCGTTTACCTGTTTTAATTAAAAAATACATTAAACAAAATGCAAAAGTGATTGCTTTTAATGTTGATCCACTATTTAATAATGCTGTGGATGGCTTAATGTATATTCGAATTTCAGATCTGCCTGAGAGTACTGTAAAACCAGTAATGGAGGAGTTTCAATCAGAGTGGGAAAAGAAACTAAATAACTTACAAGAAGAAGAATAAAAACAAATCTTTGAATAGGATCAAAGATTTGTTTTTTTTACTACTTGATGATTATAAACTCAGACCTTCTATTTTTTGAATTGTCTTCTTTACTGCAATTCGCTCCACAATTAACAAGTGGTTTGGTCTTTCCAAATCCTTGGCTTGATAATCTTGCACCATCAATCCCCTTAGATATAATATACTCTTTAGTTGATGCGGCTCTCTTATTAGAGAGTTCCATATTGTATTTTGGAGTTCCTCTATGGTCAGTATGACTTTCAATTTTTACTTCCATCATAGGATATTTTTTCATAACAGCCACTAATTTATCTAATTCAAATGCAGCTTGAGGTTTTATATTATGTTTATCGTAATCAAACTTAATTGCATTAAGAACGATCTTCTCATCAACAATAATATTCTCGATGGGGCGAAGCATTAATGTCTTATTCATTGGCCCATAATTTGCGGGGTCAATTGTCATACTTTTACCCTCGTATCCTTGGCTGAATCCAAGGACTTGACTGGTCTTATCACATTCAATTGTTAAGGTGACAAATCCATTATTATCGGCCATTTTAGTAGCTAATTTATTTTGAAAATTATCAAATAGATCGATACGAGCCCCTACTAAAGGGAGTTTGGTATATTCATCAACTACTTGAACATTCAATTCAAAATCACATAATGGCGCTATTAATTTGGCTGCATAAATATCATCACTACCTACACCACCCTTTCTATTTGAAGAAACATATCCTTCTTTACTATTTGGATTGTATTTAAAGGCAAAGTCATCACCTGAGCTATTAATGTCGGCACCTATATTTCTAACACCTACAAAACCATTTCCGTTAGCTTCTGCATAGAATACATCTAAATCACCAAGGCCCATATGGCCATCACTAGAGAAATAGAGGGTTCCATTTGTATCTAAAAACGGGAATACTTCTTTTCCTTCAGTATTGATTTTATCTCCTAAGTTTTCTGGTTTACCCAATGTTCCATCTTTATTTATAGTTACTTTGTAGATATCAGACATCCCTTTTCCGCCAGGCATATCACTTACAAAATAAAGAGTATTTCCATCGGGGCTCAGAGCCGGTTGACCAAAAGAATATTCGCTATTATTAAAGTTTACCGGTTGAATATCTTTCCAAACGCCATTTTCTTTAACAGCAGAAAAAAGATTAATTTGACTTACTCCTTCCTTACTTTTTTTATACTTTCCTTTATAGTAATCATTTCTATCAAAATACATGCGTTTTCCGTCAGCAGTAATTGCAGTATTACCTTCATGGTATTTAGTATTAATATCTCCACTAACAAGATTTGCATTTTTAACGGTTTCTCCAACAATTTCAGCAGCATAAATATCTAGAAACGGTTCTTCATTCCACCCATATTTTTTTCTGGCAGTATTTCTTGCTGAGGAGAAGTAAAAAGATTTACCAATAACCGTTCCTCCAAATTCTGAGTATTCAGTATTAACATCTTTTAAGTTAATAATTGCGAATTTTTTAGTACCCTCCAGATACTTGGGCAAGTAATTAGGATCTTTCATAAAAGCGATGGATCTGGAATCTGCTGGTTTCATTTGCGCAAACTTCATCATCCAGGTATTATAGTCACTATACTTCCCATTTACTTTTAAAACTTGTGCGTAGTTGTAGACTGTTTCAGGTTTTACTTTTCTGCTTTTTACAGCTCGTCTGTAATAGGTTTCCGCTTTTTTAGAATTATTAATAAAGTAATAGCTGTTAGCCAGTTGCTCATAAACATAGTTGTTCCCTTTACCTTTTTTTAAAAGTTTTTGGTAGGACTCAGCGGCTTCTGTATAAGCTAATCTTTTATATAAATCGTCAGCTTTTTTGGTGTCTTTATTTTGCGCAAATGCATTGCTACTGATCGTTATAAGTAGAATGAGTGTATATATATTTTTCATTTTAAAGGTGCTTTATTAAAAGATTAGAAATATCTAGGTGAACGTAAGGCACGTTTTTTGAAATATACGTCCCAGGTTAATATTAATTCGTGAGAGGATCCAGCAATAGCCTTAATGTCTGAAATGACGTGATCATATGCATAGCCTATTCGGAGATTAGGATTGATTTGAAAACCAACCAATGCACTATAAGAATCATCGAAACGATAAGACGCCCCTAGTTCAAATTTTTCATAAAACAAAGCGTTTAAATTGGTATCCCAAGAAATTGGAGAATCAAAAGCTATTTTAACCATTGCAGACGGTTTTAGTTTTATGTTTTCTCCCAATTGAAATATATACCCTGCTGTTGTAAAGAGGTGAGAGGTTTCGTTACCAAACTTAATTGCTTCACCATCAATAGTTTCGTCTAAGTGAACGGATTCTATGAAATTGGGAACGGATAAACTTACATAGAAGTTTTCGCCGTACAAAAACGCTCCAGCTCCAATATTTGGATAAGTCCTTTGAACATCTTCAGAAAAGAAAGGGTCGTTAGGGTCCTGTAATTCTAAAGCTGATAAGCCCACCTCGTGTAGTGTAACTCCACCCTTAATACCGAAGGCTAGTTGAAGAGCACTACCTAAATCTATTGTGTATGAGAAATCAGCATAGATATTTGATTCACTAACCGGGCCTAATTGATCTTTTATAGCAGAAATTCCCAGTCCAACTTTTTCTCCAATGGGAGAGTGTGCAGAGAAGGTAAATGTCTCAGGATTATCAGCGATACCCACCCACTGACTTCTGTACAGAGCTGTTATTGAAAGACTCTCTTTGGAACCAGCATAGGCAGGATTAATCACATTTAAGTTGTACATGTATTGGGTGTACTGAGGATCTTGTTGGGCATTCACTTCTTGGAAGACAACGAGTATTCCAAGCAAAATTGATATGATGTATATTTTTTTCATAATTAACTATTTGGTAGTTAGAAAAGAGATTTAAGGTTAATTTGATTTTCTATTTAAATAAATCCATCCACTTGTTTGAGATCGATAGACATCATCTACACTTGCGAGATCAATTACGTAATAATAGGTTCCGGTAGGTAATTTATTTCCTGCATTATCTTGGCCGTTCCATTGATTTATATAATTTACTTGATCATATACAATCGTTCCAAAGCGATTAAATATTTGAAGGTTAGTAATACCTCCAACTCGATCACTTAAAAATTCTAAATCTAAATAATCGTTATAGCCTGGCGTAGCATCTGGTGAGATTCCTTGAGTGATGATACAGTTTTCCACATCATATAGTTGTACTTCCACTTCATCAATGCCTGTACAGTCTCCTTTTGTAACACTAACACCATACGTTTGTATTCCAGAGAAATCGTCAGTTACAACAAAATCCAAGCTATTAGAGGTTTCTCCAGGAATTTCATTTCCATTTAAAAACCACTGAAACGTTATACCTTCCTCAATACTTGTAGCGGTTAAAGTCCAAGACTCCCCAACACAAGATTTAAAATCATCTCCCAAATCTACCACAGGAAGATTGGTGATACTAATATCTATTGTATCAGAATTTTCACAACCATTAATAGTTACTGTGACACTGTAAGTCCCAGAGTTAGAAACGTCTATCGTTGAGGTTGTCTCTCCAGTACTCCATACAAAGCTCGCGTTCGAGTCATCTTCTCCTATTATTTCAGGAGTTATTTCTATAGAAGATTGATCACATATATTTAAATTTTCTCCAAGTGTTACAGTAAAAGAAGATAAGTTAACTTCTACACTATCGGTGCTAACACAGTTATCAGAGCTTACTTCAACGGAGTATATCCCTACATCCATAACATCGAGGGTGTTTAAAATTTCGTCACTAAGTTCAACTCCGTCTTTAAACCATTTGTAA
>ENA-UZXD01010618-UZXD01010618.1-metagenome-genome-assembly--contig:-Day-3-50m-contig-10618_pt1 | contig 13029 bp, 10 predicted proteins | sample MGYA00260344_ERZ794904 | MGnify/ENA metagenome assembly ERZ794904 | reverse complement strand
TTATTCCATTTAAACCAAATGCTTGATATAATATGCTGGTTTGATCCAATTTTGCTTGCCCACGATTAAATCTTAATATTATAGATCCTAAAGGTTGGTAGACCTGATTATCATTAACACTTCGTCTTAACTCAAGATGAACTTTGTAAGTGCCATCATACTGCTTTAACTTATTTTGTAATCGCAAACGTTCTGCTTGTTCTAAAGTGCGCTTTTCTTCGATTAATCTTTTTTGCTCTGCATTAAAACTTCCTAACGAAAATTGCATTAAAAATGGATTTATTCCGACCATATCTATATCTTGAATCTCAGACTCGAAGGGAAAGCTTCTATCTATGTCCGATTGAAAGGTAACTTTCCATTCTTCTGGTAGTTCTTGTAGCGCCAAAAAGGGTGATAAAAGAATAAATTTTTTATCATTAAATCCATTCCAGAATTCTCGATAACTGCTTGGGTATTTTGTCAGTTGTTCAACCATTTCTAATTGATTTTTACCATTTTCTGAACAGCTCATTTGATCATGTCCATTCCAATATTTAACTAATGTATCCAGAGGATCATGCGCTACTTTCCATAGCTTTAAATAAGCTTCTGCAGGTGTTACACCATTGATATTTTTAATATTTATAAAATCAATTCCATAGGCCTTTTGAAAAGCATAATGAATTAGTTCAAAATGTGGTGGAAATTGGCCCATATAACCAAGTGCGCAAATTCCTCGTTCGGCTTGAGATACGTAAATCGCATCCTTATTGAAGGTTGCTAACATGACTTCAAGATTTCTTACACCTGTATCAAATGCGATTTGGCTATTAAACTCTAAACCAAAATAAATTCCTCCAGTCGCCATTCGAAAAGTATATGAGCCACAATGATCATTAGTACTTTTTATTACTTTTGTTTGGCTTTTTAGGTTGCATAATTTCGACCTCCATTGATCCTGCTTAGTAAGAAATGGGTAATAATCCCATTGGGCAAAAAATGCTTCACCCATCAAAATAATATTTTGATGGGTGAAGTGATCTAAATCATACAACCTATGATAAATAGCGTAGTGAGCAAGAATATTCGGTACAAAACTACTTATGGCATAAGCCCAATTTTGGGTATTTTTTCTTGAGATTTTACCCAAAAACGCATTTGGATTTTGTATGATACCATTTTCAAGCCAGTTTTGAAGAATTTTACGGTAAATATTTATGCCTTTTTTTGGGTCATTTAGAAATACTTGGGAAATAATTGTTGCACAATTTATCGCAAGATCATGTATTTTTAAAGTGCCCGTTAACGAAGGTTGTTTGGCATTTTGAACGGATGTTTTATCAAAAATATTTGTGCAAGCATCTAGACTTGAAGCTTCATTTTTTAAATAATGTAGTGGGCCTAATGAATTAGGAAGTCTTCCCCGGGTTTTTTTATTTTGGGTTTCAATAAAAGACGCAAAATTATCAATCAGTGTAAAATTTTTATTTACTTTTAAGTCTCGAAATGAGGTGGCAATATAATTAGAATATCTTGCATGCTGCATATGTACTGGTTTTTTAAGTTCAGACTTTAATGACATCAACGTCTCAAATGAAGCTATTAAATCTATAACTTCATTAAGATCTAACTTACCGTCAAATGTCCTTCTTTGATCAGTGTAATAATCTTCTAGTGCAAGCCTAGTCTTGCCTCCATAACTTCCATCAATTGGGCCAGGGTTATACCCAAGTTCAGTTAAGAGTTTCTGAGTTGTGAGCACATCATTTGCGGCAACGGATAGCGTTTGTATATTAAATATTAAAAAAATTAATATTAAAAGTCTTAAACAATACCCAAACATGATTTGTACCTCTAACCTAACTTATTTTAACGATGTTATCATAATTTTAGTTGCCTAGTTCCCAAGTTCTGGCTTTGTCGCTTGTTGGGGTATTCGTCCGAGAACCAAACCTTTTCAACTTGCTTAGACTACTCAGGATATTTCTCAATGAACCACTTGCAGCAGGTCTCAAAGGGTTTGGCCTTGCCTTACTCTCTGTATTCCCACTGTAATGATGCAAAGAATTAATCAAATGCCGCCATTTTAAACACCAAACCGTTTACCGTCAGTTGGTGTCTGTTTCACCTTCAGTACCCACACTTCTGGTAGTTGCTGCGCATACATTCTCTTGCCAATGCGCGAGCTTTTGAGATGTCTTCAGCGGACATCTGTTTGGCTATTTTGTTCCTTGTAACACAAATGTATTAAGCATTAGCGCTCGCAATGTTGTACCACATGTGCGCCATGATGTTGTCCTGAGGGACGCCGTTAGCTACTTCGTACAAGATGCCTAAGTCGACTTTAGCACCAGTTTCTCCCTGCTCAGCAGCTTTGCGGTACCACTTTACCGCTTCTGCATATTCCTGAGGGACGCCTCTGCCAAAGTAGTACATGTGACCCAAATAGTCTTGAGCTCTAGCATCTCCTTGCTCGGCTAACGGTTTCCACTCCCGAAGAGCAGTTGCATAATTGCCAGCCTTGAAAGCAGTTAAACCCTTGCCGTAGTCTTGCGAGAATACTGAAGTGGTGAACATCACCAGGAAGGCCACGGCTAATGTGATTTGTTTCACAATGAAATTCCTTCAACATATCTCCTTTTGAGACTAGACGGCACTCGACGCAAATGTAAATGATGTCTTTTGAGCGCGCGTTTTGGTGCCTGTCTTTGTATTAACTAATTTCTTGAGGGAGATTTAGCGGACTAACCGAGCCGATCAGAACGAAAATCGTTTGAGAGAGATATAGGGGATAGGCAGGACCACGGCTTTTCAATTTAAAGCAAATTTATCCTCGAAAGCATCATGCAGGAATGCGAAAATTCCCTGTGGAGAACCAGCTTAAATCAAGGTCCCGACCAGACGATACCTCAAATTAGAGCGACCTGATAATCCGCGCGGCAACAACAGTATCATTAGAAATTTGTTACAAACCTCAAGGATTTCGTTTCCTAAGCGTTGAGGAAAATGTTTCTAAACTCTAGTTTCTTGTTTCTTTTGTGCGACGTAATGGGGAGAGTCCGTCAAAATTACTTTTCGGTTAGAACCTTTTCGGGCGGCAGAACTGCCCCTGGATTATGCCTTTAAGGTTTCCTTTAAACTTTGCGAAACGCTGCGGTCCTATTGATATCCTGAAGGCAAGCGCACGGGCATGAGTGATGAAGGCTTGCCGACATAGGCAGGTTTTATCATGAACGAAGAGACGCTTTCAGACGCTATCGAAAGGGCAAAGGAAACATTCCCGCAGCTGTGGGAAGTTGGTGAAAAGCAAGACTATCTGGGGGGCTTCAAGCTCTACAACGGCCCATTGAAGTATCGCAGAATGAGCCATGAAGTGGGCATTCCCTTTAGGAAGCGTCGCTTTTCATGCCGTTTCAAAACCACTGCTGTGCCCCCTGCGTTAAACCTCAAGACGGTCTAAAGGATTTTCAGTATAGATGGTATTAAATTATTATTCAGTTACAATTAGTTATGAAATAATTTATAAGGTGTGCGCAAAAGTGTGTTTTTATTACTTCGTTTTCTCTGGAGAAACCACTGTGTCTTGAACCAATGCCGGAAACGCACCCCTTCAGTCAGGAATAACCTTTCTCTTAGAAAGACAACACAAATCAAAATTAGACAAAGTTAACCTGAAAACCTTAAAGGCTGGACGCTTCCATTCGAGCTTGCGGCATCGTAAGCAGCTTCAACAAGCGCAAATGTGTTTAAGTTATCTCTACCAGATATTTCAGCGTCTACACCTTGTCTGTAGCAGTCGATTAAGTGCGAATTTGTGTTCAGAACGGCTTCCTGTGAGACGCACCATTCTTTCGAGAACCAGGGGAGCATCGGTGTTTCGATAACGCGATCATAGGATTTATTATTTGCAGTAACTGTAATCACTTGATCAGGTTTCAGTAGTATTGATCCTGAGGTTCCCTCAATTTCTAACAATGTTTGTGGAAAGTAATCAGGTAATCGCTTGGCCTGATATGTTGTTTCAACGACAGTTACTGCGCCCGTGTCATGTCTTAACATAATTGTAGCTGTGTCTTCTCCCACAACGCGAGGATTCCGCTTTTGTGTTTCACAATGAAGACGCTCGACTTCGCCAAAAAAGAAACGTGCTAAATCTAAAATATGAATTCCTGAATCCAAAATAGAGAACCGTTTTTCGTTAGCCAGGTATGGTTGATTTTTATAGATATCAAATCCAGTCCTGAATGTAAGCCGTCCCCAATTTAAATCGCCTATTTCACCACTGGTGATAATTTCTTTTACGCATCGCATAACGCGGGAAAACCGAAAGTTTTCATGAACGGCAAGCCAAGCTTCGGAAGATTTCGCCTTGTCAACTATTTCGATACACTCAGGCAGGGTGGGAGCAAAGGGTTTTTGAACAATAGCGGAAATGCCTTTTTCTAAAACAGCAAAAGCAAGATCTTTATGGTGCTCAGCCTGTGTAACGATATCAATGAGATCTAGGTCCTCTAACGCGAGCATCTTGTCGATATTCGTATAAAAATTTGTTCCAAATTCCTTAGCCGCTAGCTGTGCCTTGTCTTCATCAAGATCACACACGCCAACTAACTCAACTCCACGAGGCTTCAAATAATCCCACGCATGGAGGTGATTTTGGGCATAAAATCCGCATCCAATCAGCCCAACTCGAATTGCTTTTTGATGCTGCATTTTTTTCATCCCTTATTCGCCATTTGCCATCCTGGGTTGATTGGATACAGTTAATCAGAGCCAAACGCATGGGCTTTGCCCATAAAACCTGATCCAATCAAACCAACCTTCATTACATTCTCCTAAAAGGGACCATTGACCACAAGATCCGGATTTAACGTTTCAGCGAAATAATCCAAAACATTTTGCACCGAAACCATGCCCATCCGCTCGGCACATTCTTCGGTCAGACCAGCCGCATGCGGCGTGATAATCGCATTGTCCAGGCCAAATAACGGATGATCATAAGAGGGGGGCTCAACCTCGAGCACATCCAAACCAGCAGCCCCCAGGTGACCTTCTTTTAAGGCTTGCGCCAAGGCCAGCTCATCAATCAAACCACCGCGCGCCGTGTTAACCACCACAGCATGCGCCGGTAATAATGCCAGTTCAGCCGCGCCCAATAATGGACCATCCGCTTTGGGAATATGCAGCGAAACCAAATCGGCCCGTGTCAAACCGGCCGAAATATCGGCCACCTGTTCGGCACCAGCAAATTGATCCGCACCTAGATAAGGGTCATAGGCCAAAACATGCACTCCAAAAGCCTTGGCCATTTGCGCCAAGTGCCGCCCAATGCGCCCGTAGCCAACGATTAAAAGCGTTTTGTCGTAAAGCTCCCGTGGTTCAAACATATTACGCTGCGCCCAATCGCCAGCGCGAAACCCCGTGACCGATTTCACCAAACAGCGCGAGGCCGCCAAAAGCAGCAGCATCGCATGTTCGGCAACGGTGCGCGAATTTACATCTCCCACAATCGCCAAAGGAATACCGCGCTTGGTTAACGCCGGCACGTCAACCGCATCATAACCAACACCATGGCGGGAAACGATCTGCAAATCAGGCGCGGTTGCGATATGAGCCGCATTTAAAGTTTGCGTGCGCAGCACCAATCCCTGCGCCTTGGGCAGCAGTGGCAAATAAGCGGTGGGATCCGCATCGGGAACGTAATCGAACGAAACGCCTTCGGCGCTGTCCAGCACGCGCAGCGCCGACGGATGTAATTTTCCCGCAACCAAAATATGTTTCGTCATCGCGGCCCCTTAATCTAAGTTCTAGTTTGCGCGACAGAAGACCGTTTATTTGCTAAAGTGGTTAAAACAGCCGCAATTATAATAACCGCGCCCGTAGTAGCTTGCACATAGAAAGAAGGAACATCAGCTAATGTAAGTAGGTTGTTAATGACCCCAATAAGCAAGACACCACTAATCACTCCCGTCACAGTGCCTCGACCACCTCCCAAACTTACACCACCGATAACAGCAGCTGCGAAAGCTGAAAAAATTATATTTTGGCCTTGGGTAGTTACAGCTGAATCCAATCTACCTGTCATCAAAATTCCAGCGAGCCCTGCAAGCAAACCTGAAACGACAAAAGCACTCCAAATAACCCTATCTACATCTATTCCAGCGGCCCTTGCTGCAGACTCATTACCACCAACAGCATATAAAGCTCGTCCAAAACGATGAAATTGGAGCATCAAACCAACGCCTAAAGCTATTACAGCGAACACTAAAACCGCAAGCGGTATACCTAATAACCTTTCGGAGCCTAAATAGGTCAGCGCATCGCCTGGTGAATAAATAGAACGGCCATTTGATATTATCAGAACACCCCCACGCAGCAAAACTAGCAGCCCTAAAGTGGAGATAAACGGGTTCAAGCCTATTTTAACGACCATAAATCCATTTAACCATCCAATAAATCCTGCAGCACCCAGCGCAATCAAAGGACCGGTCCAACCAGGCAATTCAGTTCCAAATCCTCCAGAAGCTACTGGTACCAGTAAAACTGCTGCTAACATGGGCGCAAAACCTACTAAACCTTCAAGCGATAAATCCAATCTGCCAATGAGCAGAATAAATGTAAGTCCGATTGTGGTAAGACCTAAAACACTGACCTGCTCGAGAATATTTAATAAATTATAACTTGTTAAAAATCGTGGCGCGACAATTGCCCCGATAACAAGTAACAGGATTAGAACCGGATACATGGTAAATCCATTTGCAACGAAAGCGTTGCCAAAAGCAGCTAGCTTTGAAGATTTGTTTTCGTTTAGATCTAAATCCATGTGGGAATTATTTTCTGAGTTCATTTTCGTTTCCAAAGATGTCTTAATTGAGATATCGTATCACTAAAAAATACGATCAAATTTTAAATTTTTGTCGAAATAATTCCGACAATTTTGATCTTCCTTTGCCAACCGAGTTTCAACAAAAGCATCGTCGGTTAAAATGATTTTACGATGAAGTTTATGCTGTATAAACTCGTTGATCTTTTGGGCCCTAAAAAGGGCCCAAAAACATTCAAAGCTCAGAAATAACTTAGCTCACGGAAAATTATGTTTATTTTGCTAAGCTAACTTCAAAGCCTAATTTATGCTGCTAAAGCTGATTTGCCCAAAGACCAGGCGCATCCACGTTTTCCTTAGTCACCAATGTTGCGTTAAGCTGATACTGAGGCCCGACGGGCGTATCAATCACTTGACCATCCGGTTTTGGACCAAGTTCAATTGTACCACCCTTTGACACCAGCTCTATAAGCTCAGCCGTCTTCGTTGCATATGCGCTTAATGGCTGCGAAACAGTCGCATCCAACGCTCCGTCACGGATTAATTGTAAGCCCTGCGGTGTTCCATCGATTGCCACGCGAATTACAGAGTCTGGATCACCCACGGCGGCATCTTTTCCCGCCCGCTTCAACTGCGCATTCACGGCCGTCGCCATTAATTCAGAAGCCATAAAGATTCCGGTCAACGAAGGATTTTGGGTAAGTACGTTTTGAGCTGCATCTGCTGCCATATCTGCTGTCCACTCTGTCGGACGCTGAATTAATTTTACATCTGCTGCTAATGCTCGCAGGGTGTCAGCAAAGCCATCTGAACGGTCTAATCCGTTTGGTGTCGCTAACCCTCCCTGAAGTTCAAGAACGCTACAACTATTATCTGACCAGCAAGCTTTCCCCTTTAAACGACGCACCATCTCTTCCGCGCCTTGTACGCCTGCATTCAGATTATCAGCACGTACTGTTGCTGTAACCTCACCGCCCGCAGGGCCATCATCAATTGAGAAGACCAACGCTCCTTTTTCGTTAGCGCGCTTAACAGCAGGAACGATGCCTGCAGCATCTAACGGCGCAAACACAATTACATTCGCTCCATTTGCCAATAAATTTTGCAACGCATTCACTTGCGCTGCAATATCACCATTAGGGTCAGGCGCGCCTACAAGTGTAAAGCCTTTATCTGCAAATGCTTTTTTTGACAGCGATGTCATCAAAGTTTGAAAGTCATCTTTCAAAAATTTTGGGGTAAAACCAACCCGAATATCTGAGTTATCCGCAAAGCTCGCTCCGGCCGTAGAAGCCAAAAGCACTGCGCTTGCAGCGAGTGTTTTGATCGTCTGTTTCATTTAGTCCTCCACTGGATTTTTAAGCAGGATCTTATTTTTATACTAAGATCAAGCAAGGATGGTTCTGTGATGTTTTTCATCCAGAACCGGTTCTGAACAACAAACAAACGGCAATGAGCCGCTTTAATGCTGCGCAAAAAGTAGGCCAGCTCGAACTCCAAAGCCGACACAAAGACCACAAATTTCTCGTTCAGTTTCTGCTGAATTTTACCCCTACTCGAATTTGAACTAGAGTTTCTATCAGCCACGCCAGAAAAGTAAGTTTTCATATTAATAGCCTCCTCGATCTTGGCGGCTACGTCCTTCACAAACACCTATTTGTTCTCGTGCTTCAGCAGTCAAATTTGAAGCAGCTGTTGCAAGAATACGCACATCATTAGAAATCGTGGTAAAATTAAACCCCCAACTAATTGCTTTGGCGGCGTATTTTGCTGAACCACAATGGATTCCAGCATAAATTCCAGCACTTTTTGCTATGTTTAAGATATCTTTAATGACCTCAACCATCTCAGGTTCTGTTCGGTCAAATCCTGGTATCAAACGCCCTTTTGTTAATCCAAGGGTTAAATCAGCCGGACCGATATAAACACCATCCAACCCAGGCGTTTTTACAATTTCCTGTATATCTGCGTATGCTTCTGCTGTTTCAATCATCGCAAGGCCGACGATTTCGCCATTAGCCTCTTGTGCATAGTTTGAGCCTGCAGAAAAATTTGCTCTCGTAGGACCAAAACTGCGTATGCCATCAGGGGGATATCGCAGCGATGCCACGAATTCCTCTGCCTGACTTGCGCTGTTGATCATAGGACAAATTATTCCATACGCACCTGCATCTAAAGCTTTCATAATTACTGAAGGTTCGTTCCAAGGCACACGCACCATTGGAACAACCTGCGAGGCGCGCATCGCTTGTAACATCGCGAGCATACCCTCATAACTCACGGCCCCATGCTGCATATCTACCGTTAGGCTATCAAACCCTTGATCAGCCATAATTTCACTTACAAAAGCAGAGTTTATCGAAAGCCAGCCGTTCAAAGTTGCTTTATTATCAAGCCAATGAGCTTTAAGGCGATTTTTAATCATCTATCCCTCACATTACCCATTGTGTTAATTTGGTATCTAAATAACTGCTAAGACCTTCTATTCCGCCCTCGCGGCCCATGCCCGAGTATTTCGTTCCGCCAAAAGGCACTTCGGCCGCGGCTAAGGCAAAGCTGTTTACACCAACCATACCGGCTTTGAGATTTGATTGAATTCGGCGAACGCGTGCGGGGTCTGAAGTAAAAGCATATGCTGACAAACCCATAGGGGAGCTATTTGCCCGCTCTATCACACTGTCTTCATTGGAAAAGCTTGTAATGGCAGCAATTGGGCCAAAGTTCTCTTCAGCCATTACAAGCATCTCATCCGAAACATTCGTTAATACGGTAGGCTTATAGAAATATCCTGTATCGAATTCCTCGGCGGGTCCTCCGCCACATTCTAGATGAGCTCCACTATCAAGGGCTTGAGCTACTTTGATGGAAATATCTGTTCTTCTTTGTTCATTGATCAAGGGCCCCATATCAGTAGCCGGATCAAGACCATCTCCAAGACGCAACTTAGTTGCGCTGTCCACGAAACCTTCAACAAATTCTTTGTAATGTTGCTCGTGAATGAAAAACCTATCTGGAGTGACACACACTTGCCCCGCATTCGCAAATTTTGCAGCAACGCATCCATCTAAAGCAGCGCTTATGTCTCCATCTTCAAATAGGATCATCGGTGCATTTCCACCAAGTTCCATTGATACCTTTTTTAGTGTTCGAGCGGAGTCACGGATCATCTGTTGACCCACTTTGGTTGAACCAGTCAACGACACCTTACGAACCACGCTGGATTCCATAATGGGGGAATAAATATCCTGCGCCGCGCCAACCAATAAATTGACTGTGCCACTCGGGAGATCAGCGGAATGCAAACAGTCAAAGAGCACCATGGAAACACCTGGGGTTTGGTTAGACGGACGCAGAATAACAGAACACCCAGCAGCCAAAGCTGGAGCGACTTTACGGGCAACTAAAGCAGCAGGAAAGTTCCAAGCCGTAAACGCGGCAACAACTCCTACAGGCTCACGTGTGATACTAAATTCGCCATTTGGCACACGTGTTTCAACAATACGCCCATAAACTCGCCTCGCTTCCTCAGCATACCATCGAAATTGGTCTACAGCTAAGCTCCATTCACGTTGAGCTTGAGTAATGGGCTTGCCAGTTTCTAACACTATCATGCGCGCAGCTTCCTCGCTACGGGATGACATTTCGTCCGCGACTTTATGCAACCGTGTCGCGCGCTCCCAAACTGGTGTTTTTGACCAAACTAAAAAAGCTGCTTGCGCGTCAGAAATTACGCGTTGCGTTAATGCAATATCGGCAGTCGGCACTTTGCCCAATACGCGTTCGGTAACAGGACTATATACCGGTATTTCACCAGAACTAGAGTCCGCCCAAGCTCCGCCAACAAATAAGCCAAATTTATCGTAAATGGTCATCATCCAATTTCCGATACTTGGACAATGCGCTTCTCAGCCATTGAAAGATAGGCCGCTTCCGCCAGAATAAGGGCTCGCCGACCATCTTCGAAACCCGCTAGTGGCGTTGCCCCATTCTCGATGCAATTAACAAATCCGTCAATTGAAGCCATAAACGCTTCTTCATAGCGCTCCAAAAAAAACAATTGATAAGGCTCGGCAGTTTCTACTCCAAAAGCGCCATAGTGCTTTAGTTCATGGGGCTTTCGATTATCAGATATAAGCATGCCCGAACTACCCATGAGCTCAACTCGTTGATCATACCCATAAACTGCTGTTCGAGAATTGTTTATATGACATTGCTTACCCGACGCAGTGCGTAAAATAATCATAGCGCTGTCGACCTCACCTAACTCGCGCCCCAAAACAGGGTCGATTAAGGCGTTAGCAAGAGCAAAAACTTCTACAGGCTCTTCATTCAACATAAACCTTGCGAGGTCAAAATCATGAATAGTCATATCGCGAAATAAACCACCAGCCTCCTCGAGATAAGCCCGCGGTGGCAAAGCAGGATCGCGAGCCGTGATAATTACCTGATGCAAATCACCAATTTTACCAGCCAAGCAGGCCTCTCGCGCAGCCGCATGACCCGGATCGTATCGCCTATTAAACCCCAACTGGATGGGCACAGTAGATTTCGAAACAACTTCAGCACACCGGTTCACTCGCTCCAGATTTAAGTCAATTGGCTTTTCACATAAGACCGGCTTGCCCGCAGCAATGGCCATTTCGATATAATCAGCATGTGTGGGTGTCGCTGTAGCTACTAATACAGCCTGTACACGATCTGAAGCGAACACCTCCTGTGCACTTCGCGCCGCCTGAACTTGATGGGCATTAGAAACATTCGTAACGGCCATTTCGTTAACGTCAAAAACCATTTCAAGGTTTGTACGTGGATGAGCGGCTACATTCGCGGCGTGCATAGCGCCTATTCTTCCGCAGCCAAGCACAGCGATATTAACCATGTCACCCTCCCTAAAACCTTAAATTTCTAATTTGCAATTATTTTTGCATAACTGAAATTATTTTGTCAATTAAATTTTCAAAACATTTCAAAAATATGGAACTTAATATACTTTAGTAAGAAAAATACCTTAAAACATTGAGCAATTATGCAAAAATAATTGCGTTATAGTATACTATTTTTGCAATTTTAATTGCAAGTCTAGAGAAATAGAGTTAACAACATTTAAAATCTATGGCATCGGAGAATCAAACATGGCCGCAAACACAATCAGATTGACGATGGCGCAGGCTGTTGTTCGATATCTGTGCAATCAATTCACCGAGATTGAGGGCGAGCGCGTGCCACTCTTTGCCGGCGTGTTCGGAATTTTCGGGCATGGCAATGTGACCTGTTTGGCCGAAGCTTTAGAAGCGGTGCAAGATCAATTGCCAACGTGGCGCGGGCAAAACGAACAATCGATGGCGCTTGCCGCAATTGGCTATGCCAAGGCTAAGCGGCGGCGGCAATTGATGATCGCCACCTCCTCTGTGGGGCCCGGAGCCACCAATATGGTCACTGCGGCCGGCGTGGCCCATTCCAACCGTCTACCCGTGCTGCTGCTTTCGGGTGATACATTCTCCAACCGCCGCCCAGATCCGGTGCTGCAACAAGTTGAGCATTTCAACAATCCAACCTTGACCGTGAATGAAAGCTTCAAAGCCGTTACCCGCTATTGGGATCGCATCACCCATCCCGAGCAGATCATCTCATCCTTCCCCCAAGCGATTGCCGCAATGCTCGATCCGGCCGATTGCGGGCCGGCCTTTATCGGCCTGTGCCAAGACACGCAGGAAATCGCTTTTGACTATCCAGCTGCGTTTTTTGAGCCCACGCTGCATCACATTCCGCGCGCGCGCCCCGATTTACAGCAATTAGATAAGGCGATCGCAGCCCTAAAAGCCGCCAAGAAGCCCTTGATTATTTCAGGCGGCGGGGTGCGCTATTCATTGGCTGAAGAGATATTGGGTAATTTTGCGCAAGCCCGCGGCATTCCGCTTTGCGAAACCATTGCCGGCAAAGGTGCCGTGCTGCACGAGCACCCCGCCTATGTCGGGGGCATCGGCGTAACCGGATCAGCATCCGCCAATGCCATGGCCGCCGAAGCGGATGTGATTGTGGCGATAGGCACCCGACTGCAAGATTTCACCACCGGGTCTTGGACCAGCTTTAAAGCCGATGCTCAGTTTATCTCGATCAATGCAGCGCGCTTTGATGCCACCAAACACCGCGCCATCTCTGTGGTCGGTGATGCCCGCGAAAGCCTGCGTGAAATGGATGCGGCTTTGGGCGACTGGTCGGCCCCT
>ENA-UZXD01000768-UZXD01000768.1-metagenome-genome-assembly--contig:-Day-3-50m-contig-768_pt2 | contig 13060 bp, 19 predicted proteins | sample MGYA00260344_ERZ794904 | MGnify/ENA metagenome assembly ERZ794904 | reverse complement strand
ATGAAAAACATGGTTAGTGGAGCAAAATTATCCATGGAACAAGTGAAATTAAGATTAGATACAGTTTCAGAACTCGGAGATGTGGTAGTAACATTAAGTCCTTGTATGTCAATAATTAAAGGATTAAGTCCATCACTAAGTGGAATCATGCCAGAAGCAAATGCTTCAATGCAAGACTTGTCACAAATACTAGGAGATGTAATGTCTGGTTCTTCAGTAGGAATGGATGATAACTTTACTTCAACCACTGAAACTAATTCAGATACACTTGCAATATTAGAAGAGGCACATAATGTAATTGCAGGACAAACAAAATCATCAATTCCAGAAGTTCCAACAGAATTAAGACAACAAGTATCTGAAAGAAAATCAGATATTTTTATTTAGATTTTTTCTTACTTTTTTGAATGAGAATTTTTTTAATTCTTGATATTGTTGGGTAACTGTATCCCCTTCTACGATAATTTGAAATCATCATTTTCCAATTTTTTAATCTCCATTGTGCTTGTTCAGTGGTAACTGAATGCACTTCTTTTTGAACAATACTTTTTCTTCCAACTTTTAGNNTTAGCATGCCATCTACTTTTTGCAAATTTAAGACCAGTAAGAATTTCACTAACAGGCATTTCTTTGAAATATTCTTTTAATTTCTTTAATTCTAGATCTGTGGGTTTTTTTGAAATTGGAAGTTCCACACTAAACTTTGCCATATAATTTCTAAAATATCATAGTTTAAGAATTTGATTGATAAGAAACGTCATAGTTTGGGCATAACATCTTTAAATTTAATTTCATTAGTAGATACCTATGAAAATCAAAATGTGTGATCATATTGACGTATCTGGCGTAAGAATAGAGGCATCTCAAGCTGTTTTTACAATTTGTACTAGTAACGAGAATCAATTTGTCACCTATTCATGTAAGAAATGTTACAATGAGATAAAAGAATTAGAGCATAAAATTATTTCAAAAGAAGAATTTGAAAAATACCTCTAACAACATATTATGGTTTAGTCACAAATTAGCGATTTTCAACTAAAGCTTCTAAAGATAATCCAAAATATTCACTATTAGATCCATTCACAGATTTCATTAATTCTATTTTTAACGATCTTAATTCTTTTTGAGTTTTCATAATTGTATCATAACAATACCGAAGATAATCTTGTTCTTTTAATTCATGTAAACCAATAGCTCGTAATTAATTAAGAATAATTGAGAATTATTAAAAAATCCTTTTATGAGAAAAAAAAAGTACAGCAAGAGAGATGAAGTTCTGTCCTACATGTGAAACAAAACTTTCAAAAAATTTGAAAGATTTAGCAGGACCAGGAATTTGTCCAAAATGTAATCCAGAAAAAATTACTCCTAGAAAACCAACTTACGGAGTAAATTATTCAGGAAGAACAAAACAATGCTCAAAAGGTTGTGGATCAGAAATTTATTGGGATGAAGAATTCAAATCAGATAGTGGTAAATTTATTCCACTAGATGCCAGAACAGATGAACCACATAGATGTAATGGTCCAGAAAATTCAGAACCATATTTCCCAGATGAAATAAGAAACATCACCAAGAAAACAATACCTAAGAAAATTACAACAGAAATAAAAATTACTTTACCTGAAAATATTTTATTTGATGTAAATAAAATACCAAAATTAGAAATTAATAACGATATAATCATACACGAACTAGTAGAAGGGCACAAAAATCAAACATTGGCAATTATTAATTATGAAAAGTTAATCTCATTAGAACCAGAAAAAATACCTATAGAAAATCTAAAGGATGTTTTATCGGTAAAGATCATAGATGGTTTAAAAAAATATGGATTTTCAGGAGTATTGCCATTTCAAAATGAATCAATACGCTCAATATTAAAAGGAAATAATTCAATTATTTCAGCACCAACAGGTTCAGGAAAAACAGAAGCATTCATCATACCAATTTTACAAAAAATATTAGAAAACCCAATTGAAGGAGTGTTTGTATTACTAGTATATCCATTAAATGCATTAATTGATGATCAAATTTCAAAAATTTCAGATTTAATCCAAAAATGTGAATTAGAAAAAAATATTTCGGCATATTCTATTCACGGAGGACAAAGTACTCAATACAAGGATAAAATAATTGCAGAGTCATATAAAAAAACAATTATTCTTGCAACAAATTTTGATTTTATCAATTATCATTTAATATTACAAGATAAAAAATGGAACCAATTATTTAAAAATGCAAAAATAATTGTAATGGATGAAGCACATTCATACACAAGCTTCCATGGTTCCAATGTTTACCATGTATTGAAAAGAATGAAAAATTATATGAAAAAATTTCAGATAATAGGATCATCGGCAACATTAGATAATTCAAAAGAATTTTTTTCAAACATGTATGATCTACCTGAAAATTCCTTTTCATATATCAAAAGTGAATTTAAAAGAAAACAAAACATGCATAGATTTTTCATAATGCCAAGAAAATTTGGTCAAAGAACTACCATGGAAATGATAACATCAATGTGTCATAAAAAAAACTCAAAACAATTAGTATTCAGCAATACACACAATGATGCAGAATTTTTGGCATCAAATGTCGAGGCAAACAATGAAGGAATGAGAATACAAATTCATCGTGGAGGGTTAGAACAAAAAGATAGAAAATTATACGAATCCCAGATGAAAGAAGGTGAATTAGATATTCTATCATGTACGCCTACTCTAGAGTTAGGAATTGATATCGGTAATGTTGACGTGGTAATTTCTGCATTCAAAAATGAATATGATTCGTTTATCCAAAGAATTGGTCGTGCGGGAAGAAAAGGTCAGAAGTCATATGCAATTTGTGTATTTGATCCAGAAGATGCTGCATGTCATTATTTTGCACGAAATATTCCAGCATATCTTAATCAAAGTCACCATGTTGAAATCAATAAAGATAACACTATCATTTCAGAGAAACATACGGCGTCAATTGGAATGGAAAAACATGCTGCAATTGAATCAAATAAATCAAAATTCTTTGAATTTGCAAACAGTGTTAATCTTAGAGGTGCCTCAGGAGAAATTACAATTTTTTACAATTCAAAAAAAATTGGTACTAGAGACATACCTGTAGGATATTATCAACTTCATCAAAATGGAATATATCATTTCAATAAACAAAATTATCAAGTAGAATCTATAATTAAAACTCAAAATGGTGCAGATGCATTTTTAAAAAAATCTAATGAAATACACAAAAAAACAATTCCAATTGTTAAAACATCACTAATACAAATATCAAAAACAAAAGAAATTAAAAAAGAAATTAATTCTAAAATGAAAAAAATATCACTACGTTATGGATTAATTGATATGAATAGAACTATCACAGGATATCTAAAAGGAAATTATAATGATACAGCAGATAAATTTCAAACATTTGATGGAAATTCAATATCAAATTGGAAGGATTTTAGTTGGAATTCAAAGCATTATTGTATAAGTATTTCAATTCCATCAGAATTCATATCCAAAATTAAAGTAGATTTAAAAAATTCAATTAGTTCAGATTCAAAAATTCACACAATAACTCATGTTTTAGTTAACGCAAGCAAAATTTTAACAAAATCAGAATCAAATGATATTGATGCATATTATGATAATGGTGTCATTCATTTATTTGATAACACTTCAGATGGATATAACGGATGTAGTAAAATAATTTATGAAAATTTTGAAAATATTTTAGATACATGTTTTGATTTAGTCAATGTATGTGATTGTAAAGATGATCCAAAGCAAAATCAATCTACAATATCTGAAGACTGGGGAGGATGTCCAAAATGTACATTTACAACAAATTACTGTCAAACAAAAAATAAGAAACTTTCAAAAAAAGGAGCATTAGATTTTTTTTCTATTTTTTATAGAGAACTAAAATGACACCGTTAGAAAATGCTGAGTTATTTGCAAAGTTAAAACATGCAGGAAAATTAAATGAAAGTGGAGTATCTTATTCCAATCATTTAGAAAATGTTGTTAGCAGGCTCAAAAGTTTAGGAGTAGTTGATCAGGATGTACTTTGTGCAGGATGGTTACAAGATATTTTAGAATATACAGATACAAGTTTTGATGAACTTTTTGAAAAATTTGGTAGGAGAATTTCAACATTGATCTTATCATTAACAAAAACAAAACTAGTCATTGATACTAGTGATGACTCAACATTATCGTTAACAAAAAAAAGAACAGTTTCAAAAAAACAAAGACAAAAAGAGTATGGAATTAAAATTAAAGAGTCAGAAATAGATGCAAAATTAATTAAATTATGTGATATTTCCACAAATTTAGGAAATTTAAAGAATCAAGTAATCTCTAAAACAAAAAAAAGACGAATTCTTAAAGAATTAAGATACTATACAGTAATAATTGAAAAAGATCTAATACAAAATACAAGATATCCAAAAGCAAACACTTTGTTAGAAACTATTAATGAAAATATAAAAATTCAAACTCAAAATATTAATAAAAATAAAAAAATAAAATTAAAGTAGGCACAAAGATATTCAAAAGAATAATTAAAAATAGACAAAAAAATTAGAATTAAATACTATAGAATTGTTTGACAATTATGAATTTAAAGAAAAGTCTTGCAAAGTTTTGTATTATGAAAAAAGTACGAGATAAAGCAAATGAAACGGATGATGAATAAAAAATATTTTTAAATTAACAACCTAAAGGAATATTTGCATTTTTACATAATGTGTTGTATATACCAAACCCAAAAATTATGGATGCAAAAGTTGCCAAAGGAATTAAAATGAAAACATTTGTTTTACGTCCCATGAAAATTTAAAAAAACACGAGTATAAAGTTGTGACAGTTTTAATCAACTGTAATAACAAACAATCCTTTTGTTTTTGGATTTTGTAACTTGGAAATCATTTCTCTAGGCACTAAATCAGAGGCTTTGTCACATTTTACAGACATAGTTCTAGGACAGGTAAAATCACTTTTTCGTAGTACAATATCATTTTGATGGGTCAAGGTTAAGTCAGGATGACCCTTTCCTTCCAAAACAAATTCATCATCATCAACTTTAATCAAAAAATGAACAGTTGTTTCAGGATTTTGTAATTTATTTTTTAATTCTTCAGGTAAATCATTACAAGAAGAGTTAGCACTAACACCCACAATACAATCACCACGAGGAGTCAAATGAGATTCTTTTGTAATCTCTATTGTTTTTTTATGATTTGATCTAATATTTTCATGACCAAAAAATTCAATTTCATATCTCACGCCTAATGTATAGACTAGACTTAAATTAATCCTTCACGGCATTTTGATCAAATGCTTCCTGCACAACAAGGTTATGATCGAGCAATTACTGTGTTTTCACCTGATGGTAGATTGTACCAAGTAGAATATGCAATTGAAACAGTAAGAAGAGGAACAATTGCTGTAGGAGTAAAATGTAAAGACGGAATTATCATAGCAGTAGAAGAGAAACCTAGAAAATTACAAATTTCTGAAACAGCTCAAAAGATTTTTCAAATCGATGATCATGTAGGAGTTGCAGCTGCAGGATACATTCCAGATGCAAGAAGTCAAGTTGATAATGCAAGATTCTTTTCTCAAAGTAATAAAATGATTTATGATGAATCAGTAGAAGTGGAAACAATTGCAAAACATTTAGCTGATCAATGTCAACAATACACCCAATACGCAGGGGTTAGACCTTATGGAGTAGCTTTAATTTTAGGAGGGGTTGTAAATGACACACCTCAACTATATCTAACAGATCCTAGTGGAACTTACATTTCATATGATGCAATAGCTATTGGTTCAGGTTCAGATAGTGTAACAGACTTTTTGGAAAAAACATACAAAGACGAATTAACATTGGATGAAGCATCAGTATTAGCAGCTGCAGGAATTTATCTCTCAAGTGAAGACAAAGAAGGAACAGGTCACATCAGAATGGCTCACATTAAAACGGAAACTGGTTTGTATGAATTAGTTTCAGATGAACAAATTGTAAGTTATGCAAATACTGCAAAAGAAAAATATCCACACGATAAAAACTAATTATCATAATTACTTGTGAGATTGAAATACATTGAAAATATCTGTTGCAATCCCCACATCCTCACTACAAGATGAATCATTAAAAATAGACAAAACACGAAAGATTTCAGTTTTAGCTAGAGCATGTGCAATTTTTCAAATAGATACAATCTATGTTTATCAAGAAGGTAATAACGGCTCAGATGGTAGTTTCATATCTATGATTTTAAAATATTTAGAAACACCACAATTTCTTAGAAGAAGATTATTTCAAAAGGTAAATGATCTTAAATTTGCAGGAGTATTGCAACCACTAAAAATTCCAAGCCACATTACACCAACAAATGCAAAAAAAATAGTTGCAGGAGACATAAGAGAAGGAGTGGTAGTGACAGTCAAAGGTAAAAAATTTGTGGATGTTGGAATTAATCAATTAATTCAATTTTATGGCAAAACACCAACAGGTAAAAGAATAACAATTCAATTTAAGGAAGGATATCCAAGATTATCAGTTAAAGAAATTGAAAAACCTGAATCAAAATCATATTGGGGATATAACGTAAAAGAAAGATCAAACTTATTTTCATTGTTATCAGAATGGAAGGGAAATATCATCATAACATCTAGAAAAGGTAAATCAATTACAAAAGAAAATTTAGAAAAATACACGAAATCAAATGAATCATTATTGGTTGTGTTTGGATCTCCAGAAAAAGGAGTTCATGAAATTATTGGTGGAAGAATGAATAAAGTACAAAATTCAAAATCATTGAATTTTTTTCCAAATCAAGCAACTGAAACAGTACGTCTAGAAGAAGCATTACTTGGAACACTTGCAATAATTAATGCTCAAAAAACATCATAAAATATGGCCGAAAGAAAAAATTTTTTGATATTTGCAATAGGCATAGGAGTTATGGGAGTAATAATTGGTTCAATAACTATATGGAATATGATTTCAGATATTTTGAAATAAGCAAATTTAGTAATGATGGTTAACCTGATAAAATATTTTGGTTAACGATAACTAACAGGGTTTAATAGAGGGAATTCGAGAGACGATTTAACAATGGGAGCTCGAAAACGACATTCACCACGTAGAGGAAGTTTAGCATACTCACGTAGAGTTCGTGCAAAAACAATGGAAGCAAGGATCAGAGCTTGGCCAAGTAGAGCAGCAACTGAGGAACCAAAAATTTTAGCACATTGTGGTTTTAAAGCTGGTTGTGTTCAAGTAGTAAGTATTGATGATCGTGAAAAAGTTCCAAATGCAGGAAAACAATTAGTAAGTTTAGGAACCGTTCTAGTTACCCCACCAGTATTAATTTTAGGGATTAGAGGATATTCAAAAGATTATGATGGTCTACATGCAGAATTTGATGTTTATGCAGAAGATATTCCAAAGTATATTTCAAAAGAAATGACTTTCAAAAATAAAGAAGGGGCACTAGATAATGCTGAAAAAAAATTAAAGAAAATAAAAGAAATTTTTGCAATAGTTGCAGTATCACCAAAAGCAGCAGGACTTGAAATGAAAAAACCATATATTTTTGAAGCAATGGTTAGTGGAGGAGATATTCAAAAACAATTTGCACATGTAAAAGAATCATTAGGAAAAGAAATTAAAATTGATCAAATTTTTGAAACTGGTTCAACAGTAGATGTTGCAGCAATTACAAAAGGTCATGGTTGGCAAGGAGTAATGAGAAGATGGAATGTAAAAAAGAAACAACATAAATCAAGAAAAACAGTTAGAGAAGTTGGTTCATTAGGTCCTATTTCACCACAAAGTATCATGTACACAGTACCAAGAGCAGGACAAACTGGTTTCCATCAAAGAGTAGAATATGATAAAAGAATTTTGGTAATGGGCAATACAGAAAACGATAAATTAAAAATTAATCCAGACGGAGGTTACAAACACTTTGGTTTAGTTAAAGGTGATTTCATAATTTTAAAAGGTTCAGTTCCAGGAACATACAAAAGATTAATCAAAATGAGAAGTCAAATTAGAAACGCACCAGTTAAAGTAAACAAACCAAATATTTTGGAGGTTGTAATATAATGAAAATTACAACTTATACAACTTCTGGAACAAAAGATGGAGAAATAGAATTACCAATAATATTTTCCACACCATTTAGAAGAGAATTAATTCACAAAGTTTTCACTAATCTCACATCACATAAATTCCAACCACAAGGAAGACACCCAAGTGCTGGACAAGATGTTGTAGCCGATTCAAATGATCCGCCAACTGGTCAAGGTGTATCTCGTGTGGCTAGAGCACAAGGTGGTGGCGGTGGAAGACAAGGTCAAGGTGCAGAAGTAGCATCTACAAGAGGTGGAAGACAAGCACATCCGCCAATAGTAGCAAAAGTTATTTACAAAAAATTAAACAAAAAAGAAAATAAACTAGCATTATGTTCAGCAATTGCAGCTACAGGTTCAAAGGATCTTGTAGAGGCAAGAGGGCATAAAATTGAAGGAATAGAGACATTCCCAATTATTGTTTCAGATGATATTGAATCAATTTCCAAAACAAATGAAGTATCAAAAATATTAGATTCATTAAAACTAACACAAGATGTCAACAGATTAGAAACAAGAAAAGTACGTTCTGGACAATCAAGACTTAGAGGAAGAAGCAAAAAAGTTGGAACAAGTGTATTGTTTGTGACTAAAGATTCTTCAAATATCTCAAAAGCAATTGGTTCCATACCAGGTGTAAATGTTAAAAGTGTAAAAGATTTGAGTGTTTTAGATTTGGCTCCAGGCTCACATCCAATTAGATTAACAGTATATTCAAAATCAGCAATAGAAGAAATTGGAAAAATTAAATCAACACATCTAGAAGTAATGGTGAAAACACAATGAATGTAGAACAAGCAATGAAAATAATTGTCAAACCATACATTACTGAAAAGACATTTGCTATGATAGAAAACGAAAATAAGATATGTTTTATCGTAGAATTATCTGCAAAAAAACCAGAAATAGCTGAAGCAGTTAGTACACTTTACAAACAAAAAGCAATCAAAGTCAACACTGCAAGAACAATTTACGGTAAAAAAGCATTTGTACAATTTGAAAATACTGAAAAAGCAAGAGATCTTGCAACCAAAATAGGAATGCTCTAATATGGACCGTGAAACTCGAATTACATTAACATGGGAGAAAAATAATGGTTAAAGAATTTCAATATAGAGGGTTATCTAAAGAAGATCTAGAAAATACATCACTAGAAAAATTATTCTTATTATTTAATTCCAGACAAAGAAGATCTCTTACAAGAGGAATTACAGATGGAAAAAGAAAATTGATTGAAGAAATTAAATCTGCAAAAGCAGGCAAATTAAAGAATCCCATCAAAACTCATCTAAGAGATTTGATTATTCTACCTTACATGGTAGGCGTTACAGTAAATGTTTTCTCAGGAAAAGAATTTCGTCCAGTAAATATTACAACAGAAATGGTTGGTCGATATTTGGGAGAATATGTCATAACAAACAAGAAGGTTCAACACGGAGCACCAGGAGTAGGTGCATCAAGATCCAGCCTTTACGTACCATTGAAGTGATTATTATGGGTAGATTCGATTACGCTTTCCAAAATTATGATGCAACTAGACATGTTAGATCATCAGTAAGAGAAAAAGACATGTCACACAAACATGCTCGTGAAGTTGCAGTTGCAATAAAAGGACTATCTATTGAAAAAGCAAGAGATTTCCTTCTCGCAGTTATTAGTCAAAAAAGAGTAGTTCCATTTAGAAGATACAAAAATCAAGTAGGCCACAAAGCAGATCCAGGAGTCATGTCAGGTCGTTATCCACAAAAAACAGCAAAAGAATTCATCAAAGTATTAGATAATTTAGAATCAAATGCNNAAAGGAATGGATTTAGATAGATTAAAAATTGTAAACGCAACAGTGCACAAAGGAGTAGTTGTTAAAAGATTCATACCAAGAGCAATGGGCAGAGCAACTCCTAAAAATAATGTATTAACACACGTAGAATTGGTGGCACAGGAGATTTAGATATGTCAGCAGTGAAAAATGTTATCAAAGATAATTACAACATGATGTTGTTAAAAGATTATTTGAGAAAACAAATTAAAGATGCAGGTTTCTCACATGCAGAGATATCAAAAACACCAACAGGTACCAGAGTAGCATTACATGTTACAAGACCAGGAATTGTCATAGGAAGAAAAGGTTCAGGAATCAGAGAACTTACAGAAAGACTCGAAAAAGACTTTGGATTAAAGAACCCACAAATATCAGTTAATGAAATTGAAAAACCAGATTTATCACCAAGTGTAATGTGTAATAGAATGGCTTCCCATTTGGAAAGAGGAACAGCTTTTAGAAGAGCAACCATGTGGACTATGAAACAAATTATGGAAAGTGGTGCAATGGGTGTACAAATTACAATTTCTGGAAAACTTAGAGGAGATCGTTCTGCATTTGAGAAACACGTAGCAGGAATTTTACCAAGAGCAGGACATCATGCAGAAGTAATAGTTGACGAAGATATTGCACACGTAAAAACTGCAATGGGTTTGATTGGAATTAGAATAAGAATTGCAATTAAAGAAAAACTAATTCCAGAATTTGTATTAATTAAACAAAAAGAAAANNCACCAGTTAAAAAAGTTGAAGAAGTTAAAGTTGAAGGAGATGTAAAAGTTGAAGTAGTAAAAGTTGAAGGAGATGCAAATAAAGCTAAATCAGAATCAGAACAAATTGCAATTGAAGCAGAAAAAATGAAAACAATTGAAACATTAGAAGAAGATGAGGCAAGTATGAAATGACCAAAATCAGCATGAAAACAATTAGGAATTTAAATGAAAAAGATCTTAGAAGTAAAATGTTAGACAATAGAACAGATTTAGCAAAACTCAGAGTAGATTCTTCAAAAGGCACATTAAGAAAAGAAAGTGGAAAACTCAAACCTATTCGTAAAAACATTGCAAGAATGCTAACAAGATTAAATGATATGGAGAAGAAGAAATGATAACTGCAGATACAATTTCAAGACATGAATTCATAGGTTTAGATACCAAAGTAATTGATTCAAATAATTCTCAAGTAATAGGATTAAATGGAACAATCATTAATGAAACAAAATCGATGTTTACAATAAATACAGAAAAAGGTATGAAAATCATTCCAAAATCAACAAATGATTGGGGATTTACCATTAAAGGTAAAAATATGATAGTAAAAGGTTCAACAATTACTAAAAGACCATTTGAAAGAATAGGAGCAAAAGCATGACTAAAAATATAGGAATTAAAGTAAATGATCCTAAAAGAGAATGTGAAGATAGTAACTGTCCATTCCATGGAAGCCTATCAATCAGAGGTAAATTATTTGATGGAAAAGTAACTGGAGATAAAGCAAAACAAACAATCACATTAACAAAAGATGAACCAATTTACTTTAGTAAATTTAAAAGATATGCAAGAGGCAAAAGTACAATCCATGCTCATGTACCAGGTTGTATTGATGTTGTATCAGGTGATCATGTTTTAACTGCAGAATGTAGACCAATTTCAAAATCAGTTTCATATGTAGTAATTGAGGTAAAAGCATAATGGCAAAACAAGCAGGAAAAGGCGTTGAAGAGTTCCGTCCATATGTAACAAGATCAATTCCTGTAGGAGCCAACATAGTATGTGCAGATAATTCAGGTGCTAAAATTTTAGAAGTAATCAATGTTCCTCGACACAAAACAAGAGCATCAAGACTTCCTGCAGCAGCAGTAGGTGATTTTTGTAATGTTGTAGTAAAGAAAGGACCAGCAGAATTAAGAAAACAAGTGTATGGTGCAGTAATTGTTAGACAAAAATATGCAGTACGTAGATTAAACGGAGTTAGAGTTTGTTTTGAAGATAATGCAGCAGTGTTAATTACACCAGAAGGTGAAACTAAAGGAACAGACATCAAAGGTCCAGTTGCAGCCGAAGCTTCAGAGAAATGGCCAAGAGTAGCTAACTTGGCATCCACGGTGGTATGATAAAATGGTAAAACCAACTAAAATGCGCAATCGAATGATTTACCAAGCAACTTTACAAACTCGAAGTAAACAAATGGGCAGTAGCCTATCAAAGGATTTACAAAAAAAATATGGCAAAAAAAGTGCCAGAGTAATTGAAGGTGACAGTGTCACCATACTAAGAGGTGAATTCAAAGGAGTTGACGGCAAAGTTGCAAAAATATCCACACAAAAATCCAGTGTTGCAATTGATGGAGTAAAGAAAGAAAAAACAAAAGGCGATAAATTTGACGTTTACATTCATACATCAAACCTTGTAATTACTTCATTAAATGGCGATGACAAATGGAGAATGGCAAAATTGCAAGGAAAAGATCCAAGAAAACAACCAAAAGAAACAACCACTAAAGAAAATAGTAAAGAAACAAAAGTAGAAAAAGAAGTCAAAGAGAAGGAAGATGAGAATTAATGGTAAGTATAGCAGGAAGTAAAAAACTCAAACGACAAATGGCACCGCAATTTTGGGGAATTGCTAGAAAAGATAAACGATTTGTAATCACAGCAAAACCAGGTCCACACAAAAAGAGTTTTGCAATACCTACAGCAGTTTTTCTTAGAGATACATTAAAAATAGTTACGAGTCTAAGAGAAGCTAAAGCATCAATATATTCAGGTAAAGTCAAAATTGATGGAGTTGTTAGAAAATCACTTCATCATGCAATTGGATTAATGGANNAAAATGTTTCAGATATTTATCGTCTAGTTCCAACTGAAGGAAAACTTCTCAAACCAATTAAAATTAACGAATCAGAAAAATCTAAAAAACTTGTAAGAGTCGTAACTAAAACATCAATTAACAAAGAAACAATGCAAACAGGATTTCACGACGGACGTTCAACACTTGCAGAAGTTAAAGCAAAAATTGGGGATACATGTGTAATGCAAATTCCTGACCAGAAAATTTTAGAAATTATAAAATTAGAAGCAGGATGTCAAGGA
>ENA-UZXD01014545-UZXD01014545.1-metagenome-genome-assembly--contig:-Day-3-50m-contig-14545_pt1 | contig 13150 bp, 8 predicted proteins | sample MGYA00260344_ERZ794904 | MGnify/ENA metagenome assembly ERZ794904 | reverse complement strand
TCCAGCTTTCTGCATTGCTTCTCCCCATACTTCTGTATTAGAACTTATGTTTGTTATACTTTCACTTATATTTTCTACACTACCAGTTATTGCATCTACATATTTTCTGGCCATAACAGGATTATCACTAGTACCATTTTTTAATTTTAAAGTTAAATCAGCATATTGTTTTATGAAAGGATCAAAGAATTCACTCCAATCCACTTCTTCTATTTTAGTATTAGAATAACCTAACTGATAAGATAAAGCAGATTGATATTCTGCAATTTCATACTTTATCTCTTCATTGTCTTTTTTGTTTTGTATTAGTTTTTCTTTTAATCCCATTGTTTGAATTTTTATTATGGCCAATTTTTTCCAAATTGACCCGCTTTATCTATACCTAAAGATTTACCTAAATCTGCACCTGCGGTAGGCATCGCGGCATCAGCTATTCCACCAATTCCTGAAGCTATATCTCCAATAGCCGAAGCTTTAGCCATCGAAGCTCCATATTCTCTTTCTTTTGCAGTTTGATATTGATTTCTTAAGAAACTCATTTTTCTAACATCTCTACTTTCCTGTGCTTCAAATTTATATTTTTTACCTAACATTTCTCCTTCCTGCATTCTTTTACCTTCTTGTATTTGAATATGTTGTACTCTTTGTCCTTCTTGTAATTCTAATCTTTGTAATCTTTCTTCTCCTCCAGCTCTTAATCTTTCGTTATCTGCTTCTTGTTTTTCTATACTTGCGGCAACACCTTTTTTACTTTGTAATGCAGCTTGAGCTAAAGCTGTAGCACCACCTGCGCTAGCTCCACTAGCCATTAAAGCATCTAAAGTATTTGCTAAAGCTATATCAGCTTCTTCTATTTTCATTTCAGCAGCGGCTGTTGATACACTCATATTAGCATATGGATTACTTAAATTTCCACTTAAGTCTTTAGCTAATGAACTAAGATTTGCATAGTTATCGTATGGGTTAATAACCTTTTGTCTAGTTTTTTCTAAACTACTCATCTCTGCGGTAGCTCGTTTTCTATCAGCTGCAGCTCTTCTTTGATTTCTTTTAGCAGCAGCTTTTTTTGCAAAACCACCCACTGCTTTTCCTATACTGCTAAATAGTCCCATAAGTTAATTTTTTATTCATTCTTGTATTTTAATATGATGATTCTACTGTATCAGAAGATACTGCAAATAATTCTTTTTTCTTTGTATAATAGTTAACATCCTCTGAATCTGATGTATTCCACTCTAATGTTACAACTGCTGTAGAGAAAAAACCTTTTGTTCCAGATGAATCTGCTCCCCATATTACTTCTCCAGGAGTTGCTGGAGAACTATTTATTAAGTTAGCAAAATATTTGTTTTCTTTTCTTTTAAAGTTTACAGCAAATATATTTTCTTCTAATTGAGCTAATGTATTTAAATTTGTAAGAGAAGGTGGTTCATACCTATTAATAGCTGATATAGAATCTCCTGAACTTGCAGTAAAAGAAGATAATTTCCATCCATCATTTCCTTCATAATTAAAAGTTTTAAAGTTTTTAACTACTGAAGGATCTCTATTTAAAATAACTGTTACTTCTGCGGAACTTGTAGTACCATAAAAAGTTCCATATTTTCCTGTGTTGTGTAAATATAATTTATAATCATATAAACTATAAAAATTACTTACTAAACTAACTAAATATTTAGGTTTATAAGTAAAGAAACTTGTCCAACCTTGTACGCTTTCATCAAATGATAATGTTTTATAAGTGGTATCACTTTGAATAGATAAAATATAATTTTTAGTATGCATATCCCAACCACCAACAATTTTGTTAGTAGAAGAAGCACTTAATTGATCTCTAAAGAAATCATGCATACCATATCCAGAAATCTCTACAATATCTCCTGCTGTAGATAATCTAAGTACACAACCTCTTTTTCTATCTGTAAAATATTTTCTATATCCATAAACAGCAAAACTAAAAGGATCAGTTGAAATACCATAATCTCCTTTATAAGGAACTATTTGACCTATAACTAATTTTGTAGAAGTTATTGCTGCATTTCCTTCAGCTGAATAAATAGCATCTTTATCTATTAAAGCTCTACTTACTTTATCTTCTTGAAATATAATTAAATTAGTATCTTCTGCATATAATTTTTGTATTGAACCATTTGCTGGATCTACACTTCTTGTAATATCTTCACCAACTGAAAATTGATTTGTTTGATTTATTCCCGTACGAGAATTATAAATACCTGAATATATTAAAGTATTAATTCTATCTTGTTGTACTGGATTATCTTCATCTACATAAGCTTTAACACCAAAATCAACTGTAGTATTATTATAACCTCCTCTAATTCTAGATTCTTCTATATACCAATCATTTGTTGTATCTGCTGCATAACTATAAGGTACATTTTCATATGGCGCTGTAGGTGCTGGATTAACATCTACTACGTTTTTTAACTTTTTTAATAAAAAGGTATTAAAATATTTAACTTCTAATGTGGTTGCCATAATTTATTATTACTTATTTTGCTCTATTATTACTAAGGTCCACAAGTTATTGGATAACCTGCTTTAACTGTTCCAGCACCATCATCTATAAACATATACATTCTAGCTGATCCGGTTGCACATGAACCTGGAGCTACTTTTAATGCATAATATCCATCAGCCGCAGGTAGTGAAACACCTGGACCACCAGATCCGGTTAAAATTGTAGATCCAGTTGTAGGTAATCCTGACGAAGCTAAAGCGCTTTGACTCCAATATTCTACAGATTCACAATCCGAAGGAGCAGCTCCACCAGCTGGACAAGCTTGAATAAAATTAATCATTGCAGATCCTTTAAACATGTATCCTATTACAGAAGAAGTAACGGTAACTGATTGAGCAGCTGTTTGACTTAATGAACCTGTTGCTAAACTAACACCATTCCAAGCATCTTCTATTTTAATAGTTAAATTATGAGTTCCAGCAGTAGCAACTCCTGAAACGATTTTACTTAATACTCCTGAAGATTCATTAATAGAAAAATAATTATTACTATTTCCTGCAGAAATACTCCATTTCAATTGTTGAGTTTTTAATGTTCCATCAGTTGCTCCATTAGCTCCTACGTAAGTATCAGTTGCTAATACTCCTGTATAACCATCATTAACCCCTACTACAGGAGTTAATGCACTACCAGTATTAATAGTTGGTTGAACATTTTGTAATTCTATAGGCATATATAATGTAGCAGAATCAGTACTTGTAGCGTTATTAGTAATAATCATTGACATCGTATATGTTCTTGGATTTGAATCATAATTATATACAAAATCAGTTCCTACTTGCGCAAAAGTATAAGTATAAGGAGCTGCTCCTCCTACTCTAGTATATGAAAAATCACTAGTTTTATCATTTCCACTTCCATCTAAAACTTGAAAATTACTTAAAGATGTATCAGTTAATATAGCACCACCTGAATCTACTGGAGATAAACCACTTATAAAATTAGCTGCAGGTGCTTCAGTAAAAAGGTTTGAACTATATGTTTCCCATCCAGTCGCTCCATCAAAATCAGATAAAATAGCATCATTAAGAGTTGAAATTAAACCAACTGTTGGTGTTTCCCAAAAAATTTCTAATAATGAATCTTGAGGTTCTGTTTCATAAATAGCTAAATATGGAACCATACTGGGTGTAGCGGTACTAGCTGAGACTAATGAAGCTGCGCCTATATCTTTATAAGTAGATAATCTTGCAATTAAAGGATTAGAATCTAATTGATACAAGCTAGCTTGGCCTGTAGCTGTTAAAGTAGAATATAATTTTTGATTTGCTGATTGACTATCTTGAAATATTTCATAACCCATATTTGCATCACTTGCAGCGGCAATAGTAATAGCTGTATCTGAATAACTTAATTTAGATGTGGTTCCTGTAGGATTAGGAAAATATTGTATATTATTAGGAATTCCTGGATTTGTATTAGGCGTATTTGCCGTCATAGTATTTTCTACTCTACCAAATAATTGTACTGAACTTCTAAATTGTTTTTGCTCTGGACCTACTTCTGATAAATCTCTAGGTATTTTATTTATATTATCATTTATTAAAACTGTATTTGAAATATAAGAACCTGCAGGAATATCAGGAAACAAAGGAGTATCAGTTGCGGTTGGGTCTTGATATGGATAACCTTTTACAATACCAGGTAAGTAAACATTATAATAATCTTGTTCTTGTTGTTTTACAACAACTTTGTATGAATACCATCCGATTGAATTAATATTATAAGAGAATTTTTTATCTGGATCACTAGATAATTGTTGTAAATAAATAGAACTTACTTGACCGATTGTTGTAATAGTATATTCAGTAATAGAATAAGTTAAAGAAGAATTTAGTGGAATATTTTGAGTTGAACTTAATACAAAGTTTTGAGAATCTGTTACTGTAACAATAGTAACTCCAGCTGGTAAACCACCACCACTTACAACCATTCCTACTTTTATATTAGCATTACCAGTTACTAATACTAATGCTGTGGTTGCCCCACCAGCTGTATTATCCGAACTAGTAGTGCTTTCTATAGAAGTGGTTACATTTGAAACTTTTACATAATCGGTATATTCTCCTTCTAAATATGTATTTATAGCAGGAACATCAGTGTAAGTTAATCCTAAATGGAAAATATATGTATTACCACTTATAGTTGGTTGATATATTGTATTAGCATTATAGGTATTATAACCATTACCAATAACCTTTGCATATAATCCAGGTTGATCTCCTATTTTATTAGGACCACTATCAGTTCCTGAAGAAATAGGTGTATTAACTCTAACTTTTAAAGCATCACCAAACCAATCTCTTATTGTTCCCTGTGTTAAATTTGTATTATAAGGATGATAAATTGTATCACCTCCATATTCTATTCCTCCATCTGTAGTGCTAGTAGGTTGAATTGATGATAAAATAACATCAGATTGTCTTCCAAATTTATCAGCTAATACAAATCCAACTTGATAGTTTCTATTTTGTTTTAATGAATGATTAGGATATTCACACCAATTATTAAAGTTTTCGGATGTAGATTTATCACCACCTCCTACTGTGTATGCTAAAGAAGTAGGGGGGCTATATTTATCTAAAAAGTTACCATATATAATTCTATTTCCTGAAGTTTCTTGAGCTAAAGCTTTTACTGGAACTTTATCATATACTCTTACGGTTTGGTTTTCTGGTAAAACTTTAAAAGGTTTTCTTGATTGATAGTTATAAGTATAAATATTAGTAGTAGTAGTACCTGTCCATTCACTTGATTCTACTGTATCTAAAACCTTTACTGCTCTTGCATCAGATTCTTTATATAAAATTTGACAATTTTGAATTTTATAATTAGATGATGCTGTAGTGTTTATAGTAGATAAAATATCTGGAAAAGGAATTAATAAATCAATATTTTGAACCCCATTTTCCATAAATTCAACAACAGTGCTTTGATAAGCGTCGTTTTCATCTATCGCAGTTATAGTTCCACCACCACTTCCTAAAAAATATCCTTTTTGTTTTGGAATATAAGCTATTTGAGTAAATGGTGCCATTAAAGAATATTCGCCATCAACAAATTCAAATCTATAACTAAACCTTACAAATCTACTTTCTAAATAATCTGGATCTCCAGGCCAAGGATTACCACTATTAAAGTCTAATGTAATATCTTCTCCAGTCATTGTAGTTGCTAAAAAAGTAATATCTCCTGCGTTAACTGTACTTGGAGCAGCATTTAAAACCACTGAAACATTAGTATTAACAACACTTACATAAAAATAATTATCTGCTTCAAAATCTGTATTTCCATATTGAACAGCTAACATTCCTTTATAAATACCAGTTGTATCAGCTATAGCTAAAGTAGCACTAGAAACTGCTGTTGTAGTTACTGCAGTAACTTTTTGTAATAAACCTATAGGTTGATAAGGATTATATTTTGCAACAGAAATACTACTCTCATTAGTATAATAATTTAAATTATTTTCAGCTAAATCTAAATTAATTTTTCTAGGTTGATTTCTATAATCTGTCCAAAATAAAAGATCTTCAATATTATTTATACCACTTATTGGTTTATTTTTATCAAAATTTAAAAATGTACCTGAAACTAAAGTTGTTTGTGAAGCGACTGGAATAAATTCAAAAATATAACAAGAATTATCTATATAAGGTAAAGTTACAGCTACTGTATCTGTATACATGTCTCTATAATCTGTAACAAATACAATTATTTTATTTTTTATATCATCTGAATAATATCCTATAACTTTAGGTTCAAATGAAAAAGTTACAGAATCATTTGCCTCTACAGCCCATCCTCCTGGATGTGCTTGTACTATAGTATTAGGTGCACTATACACAACTGAACTAACTTGTTGTTCTGTAGCAACTCCATCAGTAGTAGTACCATGAATAGTCATACCTTGTTTTATAGTTGCAGTTTTATCTCCTGTAATAGTTATTATTCCTGTAGCAGTCGTATTATTAGTAAAAGTATAAACTACTGGAGTTAATCCAAAATTAGTTGATAATTCATTACCTAAAATAGTTTCTAAAGCACCTATGTCATCTGCTTCAGATTTACCTACAGAAATATTCTGCGCATCTCTATATTCACCGTTAGGTATTAATCTATCATCCAAATCTTTATTCATCTTGGATTGTAGAAAACTATTTTTAATTTCTGCCATGTTTAATATTTAATCCATTTAGATTGATTCCTCATTACTTGAACAATTGTATCAAGTTTAATATTAGATAATCTAATTTTTGCATTTCTTAATTTAGCGCTTCTTTCTCTTTTGAATCTTTGTACTACATATTCTTGAACACCTGCATTTGTAGATAAAATAGCATGAATAATATGAGAATATAAAGCTTCTTCAGCTAATTTAGGTATTCTTGCGTCTAAATCATAAGCATTTCCATCAGATATATATTCTAACGTTATTAGTTTTTCTTTTAAATCACTAGAAAATCCAAATAAACCTTTTCTATCATCTACTATAAACCATCCATTTCTTTGACTTGTTTCAGGATTTAAACCATATCTTTGGCCTAATGATCCATTATAATAATTTTGCCAATAAATATCAGCTACATTATAATCATTCAAATATGCTCCACTTATTTTTTTAGGATTATTATCATCCCAATCTTTAGTGATTCTAGATGTCCCATCTAAATTAGAATTATTACTATCTTGAGTTGGTATACCTTCATTATCTTGAATAGGTGTAGCATATGGTCTTAATGTCAATTCATTTGCAGGATAAATAGTGTGTTGTACACCCATGCTATCAATAAATGATAATCTAGTGTAATTCACATAATCTTGAGGCATTACAACTGATAAGCTTTGTGGTACACTCAATTCTTGCGATCTAACACTTCTTAATGTATCATAACTAAATTCTTGTAAACCTCTTTTTGCATGAAATATAACATCAGTTCTTTTTACACTTGGAATAAGTTTTCCTGCTCCAACATAAGCAATTAAAAAATTATCTATTACATCGTCTAATCGAGTATATGAATAATCTCCATGCATATCCCATAAAGTATCTTCATTCATTTGAATTTTAAGATATGTAGATGCTGGTAATGAGGCGTTTACTGTAACGATATTATTTGCTTCAGTCCAAGGACTAACAAATTGAAATCTTAAATCTGTAGATACGGGTATTTGAGTAGTTATATTACAACTTATACTTGTCCAAGGATTTGAAGAATCCGCAAGTACAGTTCCATACACTACTCCTGTTGAAGCATTTACTACAGTCATATCTTTTAAAATGTCTGCGTTTGCTACTGTTAAAGGAATATTAACTGGATTACCTACTACAACTATAACAGCAGTATTTGTACCTGTTGTAGAGGCAATAGCTGAAGTTGGATTTAATTCTGTCCATGTATTAGCATCTGCACTAGTATATAGTTTAAAATTATTTAAATTATAACCATTAGTGGCAGGATCTGAATCTCCAAATACTAAATTGGTTTGAAAAGTACTAGTAAAAGTTTGACCTACACTTGCTGTTGAAGATGTTATAAACTGCTGTGCTCCTGCGTAATATTGTCTGTTAGTTTCGGTTATTAAACCGCCATTAGGTATAGGCATAATTTATTAGCTTTGTTGATTTATATTTTCTTGTTGTACTTGTGCTGCAGCTACTTGAATTATTTCAGGATCTTTAATAACTACTCCTGCATATAATAATATTTTTAATATTAATTCAGTTTGATCAGCTGGATGTAATTCAAAATCATATGAAGTACCCGCACTATATAAGTATTGACTACTACCGCCTAAGGTAAAATTCCATACGGGTGGCAAAGGTTTTCTAATATAACTTACTGACACTCCACTTGTTACGCTATCAGGATAAACTGTTAATTGATTATTTTCATAAGTATAAATAGGATAAGTAGTACTAGGACTAGTTAAATTAGAACTTAATAAATGATATAATTCTCCTCTATCTACTCTTTGTAACTCTTGTGTTGGTAATGCTCCAGCTGTATATAAAACTTGTCCTAATCTATAAAATTGTTTAGGATATACATTTACTATTAAAGTTTGAGGTGGCGTGAATGATGGTTGAGAATTAAAAGTAATAACTGTTCCAGATATTGTATATTGTGTTTTATCTAAAAGAATACCATTACCAAAAACTTGAACAACTCCATTAGTTATTTGATCAGCTGTTACGGTTTGTATAGTATAAGCTACTGTTGCACCAGCTGTTACAGCAGGTACCGTGACTGATCCAAGCACTGAAGGGGATCCGGAAAATTGTTGTGGTAAATTGAAAACATTGCTTGAAGATATTGAGGTAGCATTTCCAAATTCTTTGAATATAGAGATTTTTTCATCAAGATTTACGACTCTATCAGCGTAATCTGTGTCTGCTTGTGGAACGCGTAACTGTTGATTTAAACTGTCGAAATATGTTTCAAATATTTCTAATTGAGATTGAGTACCTGTTTTATTAAACTCAACAGGTGTCATATAACCTCTCTGCTCTTTATTTAGTATTAATAAAACGGTTTGATATACAGTATTTACGTTTATTGCCATTTTAATTTTTTATGTGATAATGACTGGGCCACATTTTAAGTGACCCGTCATTATAGTTATAGTTACATATTATTATAACTTTTTCTCTATTGTTTTGTAAACTTCTACTCCTTCATCTGTCTTAAACCACGAGGCTATTGCCGAATAAGGATTTTCATCAAATGGAATTGTTAAAAGTTTTCTATCATTAGATCCCCAATGAAATGTTCTTTGATCTTGGGATAACTTAATAATTCCTAATTCTGCAGCTTTAATAGCTATATTTCTTAATCCAACATTTTCATCGTTAGCAATTGCCATAAATGATCCAGGATTTTTCTTAGCCATTAGAAGTAAATCTCTTTTTATTTCTTTAGAGCTCATATTAGATACAGATGATCCTTTTTCCACTCTTAAAATAGCTTCAGCATGATCAATATCAAGTTCTTTAGCAAACATAAGTGCTTCAATTTCAGAATGTATTTTTTCTACTTCATCTTCTGCAATTATATGCGGTTCGAATTCTTTATAAGTTGTATCCTTTCTAGGGTGATACAGAGATAAAAGTTTTTGTAAGTTTTGATTATGTTTTCCTACATTTAAAACTCCTTCCTCGAATACAATATGCCCCATTGTTGCTTCACCTTTTTGTTCATCTACAAATGGTGAATTTTGATTAGTTGCGTATCGTAATTCTCTTTGTGCTCCTGTTTTTTCATCAAACCATAATAACGGATATCTAGTTGAATGTCTAGATCCCAATCTATAAGTAAGAGGTGTTTGATTTTGAGTTAAAAGATAAGTTCTATCTTTTATTTCCCATCCCGTTTTTCGGACTGGTACTTTTTTGTCTTTAATTTGTGTCATGATATAATATAATATAATTAATAAAAGTAATAATTACCCCTGTCAGTTCAACAAGGGTAACTACTACAGCAATCTTAGTTTTGGAATAATACGAAATTATTCGCAGCTTGTGTAACAAGACATCTTTCAGATAACCAGTTAACAACCATCTCATCAACTTCAGAAGTGTAAGCACCTCCAGCAGTTCCAGTGATCCAGTTTTTATAACGTCTGTCATCAGCTTGTGAAGCTCTATATCTCACGTGCAAGAATGGTCTTCTAATGTTTGTACCAAGAATTTGGTCATAAACAGTTGAAGTTCCTGCAGGGATTAGAATTCCATCGATGTTGTTTACTGCAACAGCGCCTCTTGTAGAAGCGTCGTTTAAGTATTTCCAGCTAGTTTTGTAGAAGTCATAAGAACCTCTTCTAAAACCAGAGAAACCTAAGTTAAGTGCCATATCTTGTGAATTTTCAAATAATCCATAAGCTACACCACCAGCTACTCCAGCAGAAACTTGACTTAACATATTGTCAAATTCAAGATCCATATCTCTATTCAAGAAAAGCATATTTTCTTCAATAGCACCTTGAGTATCTAGGTTTTTAAGTACTTGATCGAAATCAGAGATACCAGTTGCTCCAGCAAATCCACTGAATATATTACCTCTTGCGGTAACAGCAGCAAAAAGACCTTCACTTCCATGAGCATTGATTGTAGCAGAAAATCCTGGTACATTAGCTTGTTGAGCAACAAAGCTCACACCACCAGCACCATTAGCTAATTCACTTTCAACCATCGCCATTTCTAAATAGTCATCAAATCTTAATCTTGTTTCAGATTCAGATTTTAGATACCATAAGTATCCAGAAGTTCCATCTTCAGTAGCTACTTCAACCCATCCAATCTGAGCCATATCAGAACCATTGATAGCGTATCTATCTTTGATTATAATTGGTTGATTAGAAAATTGTGTGAATTGAGGTTCTACAGAGAAAGTTCCACTTGCAGTTCCTTTTGCAAATAACGAACCATAAACGAATATTTTAAGGTTTGTAGTTGCAGCTCCACCTTGGAATAATGTATCCCAATTAGCTAGAGCAAAAGGATAAGCAGTTACATTTGTAGTAGCTCCACCACCAGCAGCGACTGCTCCAACAATACCTTTAATTGTTACTCCCGTTGCAGGGTTCATAACAACAATAGTATCATTAGGTGCAATTGCGTTTTGTATTGTACCGGCGTTTGTAGGTACATTGAATACTGCTAATCCAGCCGCAGGGCCAGTTACACCAGTATATGCAATATGTAATCTGTTTTGTTCAGACCAGATAACCTGATCAGAAGTCATTGGCATTTCAGCGCCAACCATTCTAAGGAAACCACCTAAGGTTCTGTTTCCATATCTTTCAACTTCTTGCTCATATATCTCAGGGAGATATTGTTGCGCAAAGTCATTAGCTCCACCATTGAAAGCTAAGTAGTTACTTTGTAACGTTTGTTGTACTTGTGATGGCACTATTGCGCCAAACACAGGGGCTATTGTTCCCATAATAATTTAAATTGTTTTAGTTAAATTTACGTGTTTTAATTCTCAATTTTGAAGAATCAAGTCCACTAATTGCTTTCACTTTTAATCCTTTAACAAATATATCTTCTGGAGCAGTTACTCTAGCTTCAGTACTTATATTTTTAGATTGTGCAGCAAGATCTTTTACAGCGTCGGCTTTGCCTTGCTCATAAAAATGTTGTGCTATAGTGTCAGCATTATTAGCAGAATACATAGCTTTATGATAACCTTGTACATCTGTAACATTTCCTTCTTTATCTAAGAACTTCTTAATGGTGTTGGAAATATTTGATTGACTATCCGCAACGTCGGTAACATTTTTTATTCCATATCTAAATTTCTTTTCTCCTACTGAAAAATCAAAACCTTTGAATTCAGGGCCGAAATAATCTTTAGTGTCGGACTTAAATGTATCATGTTGCTTTTCTGCTACTACTTGCTCTTCGTTGTAGCGATTGAAAAAGTCTACAGCTTTTTTCTGTTCTTGAGTAACGCCGGGCCTCAACTTGATTTCCTGATAGTACTTACTCTTTAAACCTTCTAAATGCTGCTTTGCTTTTGCAACCTCTTCTTTATACGCGAGTTTCGCTTTTCTAACGTCTCGCTCTTCATCTACATCCTCATCCCAAGAGAAATTATCTTCAATCATGAAATTAATTTCTTCAGAATTTAAATGTGATTTCGTTTGTTTATAATACTCTCTTAATAAAGTATCATTATCTACGTTTGAATAATCATGATTTAATCTTACATAATCTTCTAATGTTCCACCAGTTTCATTCATAAAGTCTACAACTTTAACAATGTTTTCTGGTAACGTAGGTATATCTTCTTTAGGAACTTCTTGAGATATAACAGCTTCTGCTTTATCACTTGGTTCCATTTTTTCACCTATTTCAACAACTTCTTCTTCCTTTACAGGTTCTTCAATTATTTCTTCAATTATAGGTAATTCTTCTTTTGTTTCAGATTCAACAGACGCATCGGGCTTTTTATCGGATTGTTCTCCTTTAATTTCCACCTTTTGTATATCTCCGGATGATTTATCATCAGGTATTGTTCCTGTTTCTTGCTTTTGAACGGCATCTTGTTGATCTTTTAGTTCTTCAGTTTTTTCAACTGGTTTTGATAAATCTACTTTTATAGGTTCATCACTTCTTACGAGTTTTTTAGGTCTTTTAACCTTAAGCTTTCCAGCTTTTTCTTTGGTTTCTGCCATAATATAATAATATAAAATTAATAAAATTTACACAGGTGGATTAAAATTTTGTTGATCAAAATCTTCTTCTGCTTGTGTTTTTTCAAAATCAGTAGGTAAAGTATCATTTTGTCTTTGACTAATCATTTGAGATTGTTGTGAAGCTTGCATTTTAGTTCTTTTATCTTTACGATCTTCAATTTGGGCTTCTTTTTTTGTATTAGTGTCTACATCCATTTGCTTGAGTTTCATATCATATTCAAATTGTTGAGCCATTTGTTCTCTTTCAATTTCTGCTTCTGTTTGCATTCTTTGAATTTCAAAATCAGATTTAGCTTTTTCAATTTGAACTTCAGTTTCTGATATAGCTTGTGCTTTTTGTACATCTGACATGGCAGCTTCCTCAGCCGCTTTAGCATTTGAATCAGCTTGTGCTTGAATGTTAGC
>ENA-UZXD01000459-UZXD01000459.1-metagenome-genome-assembly--contig:-Day-3-50m-contig-459_pt1 | contig 13560 bp, 9 predicted proteins | sample MGYA00260344_ERZ794904 | MGnify/ENA metagenome assembly ERZ794904 | reverse complement strand
AATGGATTAGCTGCATCAAATACAATACTTTTTAGAGCATCATTGATAGCAAAAGCAATTAGCTGTGCATTTTTGTTTGAAGATCCAGACACCACAACTCCGTGAGAACCAGATTTCATTAACGCTGCAGCAGCATCTTTAATATGAGCATCTACTGGTGTAGATTTAGATGGTAAATTGGAACCAGTAATCGTATTGTATAAGTTAAGTAAAGCAAAAACTTGATCTGAAGGCTTTGTAACTACTCGCTTATCTGCATTTGCTCCAGTTAAAGACATATTAGCCTCAAACTGAATCAAATAAGACATGTGACCTGAATCTGGATTTCTACTAGCAGCGTAGCCTTTTTCAAATCCCCCTTGCCAATCACCTATAAAGTCTGCACCAAATGAAACTATGGTATGAGCTTTGTCAAAATGATAATTTGGCATTGCTCTTTCTCCAAACATAGCTTCAAAAGCATCTGCTGTTCCACTTTCAGAAATGGCATCATAAGCAACATGCTTAATATTTGGGTAAGCTGTTGTAAAATCAGAAATAAGTTGTTCTGTAGAAGGACTTGCTAATGTTCCTGTTAACAAAACTACCGGTTGGTTAGCGTCTTTTAACTGAGTTAAAGCTGCTCCAATTTCATTATGAGCTGTATTCCAAGAAATAGTATTTTCACTTTTTTTTGGCTCTTTCAGTCTTAATTGCTCATCATACAAAGATAAAACTGCTGCTTGAACTCTGGCGTTTGTAGTTCCATTAGCATCTTTGTTTGGCATAATTAATATTGGACGACCTTCTCTTGTTTTAACTAACACATTTGCAAAGTCGAAACCATCAGCAATTGTACTTGCATACCAATCTGCAACACCTAAGATAGTATCGTTTGGTTTTACAACATAAGGAATTGATTTTTTAACAGGACCTTCACAGGCTGCCATAGTTGCAGCTGCAGTTGTAAACCCAACATACTTTAAGAAATCTCTTCTACTTGTAGATGAGTTTTCTAATGTTTTCTTATCTCCTAAAAATTCATCTGTAGGAATTTCTTCTACAAATTCATTTTTACTTAGCGTTTCAACAATAGAACTATCTTTCAGTTCCTCAACACTTTGCCAGTATTTTTTGTTTGAAGCCATTTATATAGAATTTATCTTCTTAATTTATTAATGATGACATTTACCACATTCTATTCCACCTAACTGAGCTATGGTTACTTCTTTAGTACCATACTTCTCTGCTAGTTGTTTATGAATTTTCTCGTAGTAAGGATTTCCTTTTAAATCTACGTTTGTTTCTCTATGACAATCGATACACCATCCCATAGTAAGTGGTGAATACTGATACATCTCATCCATTTCTTCAACTGGTCCATGACATTGCTTACAATCAACACCTGCAACGGTAACGTGTTGTGCGTGAACAAAATTCACATGATCAGGTAAATTGTGAATACGCACCCACTTAATTGGCTTTGTTTCACCTGTATATTCTAGATTTTCCGAATCCCATCCTGCAGCATCGTATATCTTTTGGATTTCTTTGTCTAATTCATTTTTTCTTAAAATCACACCATTGTATTCAACCTCTGTTCCTTCGGCTACTTCAGCAATGTTTTTATGACAATTCATACATACATTTACAGATGGTATTCCAGAATGTTTACTGTGTTTTGCTGAGGAGTGACAATATTGACAATCAACTTTATTTTCTCCAGCATGAATTTTATGAGAGAAAGCTATAGGCTGAACAGGTTGATAGCCTTGATCTACACCAACACTAAATAACGTTCCAAAACCTAAATAGGCTGTCATGAGTAAGGCAAAAATTGTTCCTACAACATGTAAAAATGTATTTTGCTGAACACCTGCCCAAACTTCTTTTAGTACACCTAAAGAACCAGGTGTTTTTGGAGCTCCTTTTAATTCACTTATCGTTTTTAGTAATGCTGCAATTATTAAAAAAGCAGAAACTATAATTGCAGCTAAAATATAAATTAACCACCCTGGTGCTTCGTTCTGGTTACCAGAAGTAATAACTGCACCTGGCGCAACAACAGGTTTAGGATCACCTACCTCTGTGTAGTATAAAATGTCATCTATTTGTGTGTCTGATAACTGAGGAAAGGCAGACATAACACTACCGTTGTATTCGTTGAAAATAGCAATAGCATCTCTATCTCCTGAAGCTCTTAGGGCTGAATTGTTTTTTATCCAAGCTTTTAGCCACTCATTCTCTCTTCTTTCTGTAACGCCTGCAAGAGCAGGACCAACCAATTTTCTGTCTAACTTATGACAAGAGGCACAAAGATTATTGTATAATTTTCTACCCTCTTTTTGACGAGCAGCATCAACAACATCTTGTGCAATAGCTGGAAAACTTAAAGAAAATAATAATAGAAATGTAAAACTCTTAAGAAGTAGGGTGGTTAGTCTTTTGTGTAGATATACACTTTTCATATTCACAAACTATTTATTTAGTATCAATTTACTGTAATTCTGACTAAAATTTGACTTAAAAAACTAGTCTCATTTAGAAGCACAAAAGTACTACATATATGTAAATTTTGAAATGTCAAAGAGCTGTTAAATATTAATTTATATTTGTTCTAAATAAGGCTATTTTGCAATATATTTATGATGAAGTTGTTAACTTTGTGATGCTAATATTTTTATGAAAAAATCAAAATTTACAATATGTATTTTTTTAGTGGTTTTATTAACCACTAATTACACCTATTCTCAGTCAAAAAAATCTGATATCACTTTAATTAAAGAACTTATTTCAAAGAAAAAAAGTTTTAATAAAGAGTTTGGTTATGGCTTTAGAATTCAGTTATATAATGGAATTGAGACGGTCGCGATAAAAACAATGAAGAAATTTGAATCTGATTTCCCTGACATTGAAACACATATTGAATACAGACAGCCAGAATGGAAAATACAAGTGGGATTTTATAAAACTAAGCTAGAAGCTGACAGGGCATTACTAAGCTTTAAAAGGAAATATAAGAGCGCAATTGTAATTCCTTTAGGAAAGTAATAATATTAATAATTAAAAAAAGCCTTGTTAAATCAAGGCTTTTTTTTGAATTTATTTTAATTTTTTCTTGACAGCTACTTCTTGATAAGCCTCTATAGAATCTCCCTGAGCAATGTCGTTGTAATTTTTAATTTGAAGCCCACAATCATACCCTTTAGCAACTTCTTTAACATCATCTTTAAATCTTTTTAAAGAAGTTAATTCTCCATCATGCACTACAATCCCGTCACGAATAATTCTAATTTTAGAATTTCTAAAGATTTTACCATTCATCACCATACAACCTGCAATATTTCCAACTTTAGAAATTTTATAAACCTCTCTAATTTCTACAGTTCCAGTTACCTCTTCTTTCATTTCTGGAGATAACATTCCTTCCATAGCATCTTTAAGATCATTAATGGCATCATAAATAATAGAATAAGTTCTTATGTCTACTTCTTCTCTATCTGCAATTATTCTTGCATTAGATTGTGGACGAACATTAAACCCAACAATGATAGCATCTGAGGCAGTTGCTAATAAAACATCTGATTCTGTAATTGCTCCAACACCCTTATGTAAGATGTTAACTTGTATTTCTTCAGTTGATAATTTCTGGAAAGAATCAGTAAGCGCTTCAACAGAACCATCTACATCTCCTTTTAAAATAATATTTAATTCTTTGAAATCTCCTAAGGCAATTCTTCTTCCTATCTCAGCAAGTGTTAATGTTTTCTGAGTTCTAACAGATTGCTCTCTTTGAAGTTGGGATCTTTTTGATGCAATTTGTTTCGCTTCTCTTTCATCATCAAACACATTAAATTTATCTCCCGCTTGTGGAGCTCCGTCTAATCCTAAGATAGAAACTGGAGTTGATGGCCCGGCATGATCAACATTATTTCCTTTGTCATCAAACATAGCTTTTACCTTACCACTATTTTTACCCGCTAGAATATAATCTCCTATTTTTAAGGTTCCAGCCTGGACTAATATTGTTGTAACATAACCTCTACCCTTATCTAATTGTGCTTCAACTACTGCACCAATTGCATTTTTATTAGGATTAGATTTTAATTCTAAAATTTCAGCTTCTAATAGTACTTTTTCTAATAATTCAGGAATTCCTTCACCTGTTTTTGCTGAAATATCTTGTGATTGAATACTTCCTCCCCATTCTTCAATTAACAAATTCATTGAAGATAATTGAGTTTTAACATTGTCAGGGTTCGCATTTGGCTTATCAATTTTATTGATTGCAAAAATAATTGGAACACCAGCTGCTTGTGCGTGAGATATGGCCTCTTTTGTTTGAGGCATCACATCATCATCTGCAGCAGCTACAATAATAACCAAGTCTGTTACCTGAGCACCACGTGCACGCATGGCTGTAAAGGCCTCATGTCCTGGTGTATCTAAAAATGCTATTTTCTGATCTCCTACATTAACAGAATATGCTCCAATGTGCTGAGTGATTCCTCCTGATTCACCTTCAATAACATTTGCTTTTCTAATATAATCTAACAGTGAAGTTTTTCCATGATCAACATGCCCCATGACAGTAATAATAGGTGCTCGACCTACTAAATCTTCTGGCTTATCAACAACTTCTTCAATTGATTCTTCTACTTCTGCCCCAACAAATTCTACAGTATGATCAAATTCTTCAGCTACGATTTTGAGCGTTTCAGCATCTAAACGCTGATTCATCGTCACCATCATTCCTAACATCATACATGCAGAAATAATTTCTGTAACCGCCACTTCCATCATGGTAGCAACTTCACTTACAGTAACAAACTCAGTAACTTTTAAGACCTTTGCCCCTAGTACCTGTGCTTCAGTTTCAGCATCTGATAATTCTCTGTGAGCATCTCTTTTGTTTCTTCTATATTTAGCACCTTTTCCTTTAGAGGATTTTCCTTGAAGTTTCTCAAGGGTTTCTCTAACCTGTTTTTGTACTTCTGCTTCTGTTAATTCTCTTTTAACAGGCGCAGGTCTTCTTTGAGCATTTCCACCTCTAGATCCTCCAGACCTTCCTGATCCAGGTCTTGTTCCGCCTGGTCTTCCTACACCTGAAGTTCTATTTTGACTACCTTGACCAGGTGATCCTGGCTTACTAATCCTTTTCCTTTTTCTTTTAGAAGCATCACTTTTGGCAGTTGTTTTTGATTTATCTTCAGGTTTCTTCTTAGCTTTTTCGAATTGCTTAAGATCTATTTTTTTACCTGTTAACTTTGGGCCATCAAGTTTTTTATATTGTGTCTTTATGGTTTCTGATTGCTCAGATGATTCAGTAGACTCAGATTCTTCATTTTTCTCGGATACAACCTCTGGCTTTGATTCTACAACTTCTGGCTTTTCAGAAATAATTTCTTTTTGCTCAGAAGATTCAGTAAGGTTTTCGTCTGTTTTTTGAGAAACTTCTTGCGGCTCATTTTTCTTGACTTGACTCTCATCAGCTACTACAGCTTCTTTTTTGTCATCCTCACCCTCAGTTTTTTGTTTGGCAACAGGGTTATTTTTTGGTTGAGCTTTTTTTGGATCAATATCTATCTTACCTACAGTTTTAATTTGAAGCTTTTCTGCCTTGGCTCTTAATACTTCTTCTTTCTTTTCTTCTTCTAGCCTCTTTTTTTCAATCTTTGCCTCTAACTCAAGCCTAATTGCCTCTTTCTCTTTTCGCTTTTCTTCACCAACTTCTTTAGATGCTGCTTTTTTGTTGGCATCTGTTTCAAAACCGTCTTGAAGTATCTGATAAATTTCACTTGATATTTTTGTAGTAGGTCTTGCTTCGATCTGATGACCGTTTTTTGCAAGATACTCTACAGCTCTATCAAGGGAAATATTTAATTCTCTCAGCACCTTATTAAGCCTCACTGTTCTACTTTCCGACATATACTCTTGTTATCCTTTTATTTGTAAAAGTATTATTTTTTATTGATAATTAATCCTCGAATTCTTCTTTTAGGATTCTTTGAACATCTAGGATTGACTCCTCTTCTAAATCTGTTCTCTTTAACAGTTCTTCAACAGAAGCATCCAATACACTTTTTGCTGTATCTAAACCAATGTTTTTAAATTCTTGTATGATCCAAGCTTCAATCTCGTCACTAAACTCTGTCAATTCAACATCTTCTTCTTCTAGACCTTCTCTTTGAACATCTATATCGTATTTTGTTAATTCACTAGCCAAACGAATATTAACTCCTCCTTTACCAATTGCTTTTGATACTTCTTCGGGTTTTAGAAAAACATTTACACGTCCTTTCTTTCCGTTTTTCTCCTCTTCATATTCTTCAATCTCCATTGAAACAACCTTTGCAGGACTTAATGCTCTAGATATTAATAATTGTTCGTTTTTAGTATAATTAATCACATCTATATTCTCATTTCCTAATTCACGAACAATCCCATGAATTCTAGAACCTTTCATTCCAACACAAGCACCAACTGGGTCTATTCTATCATCATAAGAATCTACAGCTACTTTAGCTTTTTCTCCTGGGATTCTAGCAACTCTTTCAACAGTAATTAATCCGTCAAAAACTTCTGGAATTTCTTGTTCAAATAACTTTACCAAAAAATTAGGTGAAGTTCTAGATAATATAATTGCTGGCTTATTACCCCTCAACTCTACCGTTTTAATAACTCCTCTTACAGAATCTCCTTTTCGAAAAAAATCTGAACGTATTTGTTCACTCTTTGGTAATACTATTTCATTTCCATCATCATCAAGTAAAATGATTGCATTATGACGAATATGATGAACCTCAGCACTATATATATCTCCTTCTAATTCCTTGAAATGTTTAAAAATATTTGTGCTATCGTGTTCTTGAATTTTTGAGATTAAATTCTGACGAAGTGCCAATATTGCTCTTCTTCCAAGGTCATAAAGCTTAACTTCTTCAGAAACATCTTCACCAATCTCAAAATCAGGTTCAATTTTTCTGGCTACTGAAAGTTCTATTTCTTCATTATCGTCTTCTACCTCGCCATCAGCTACAACAACTCTATTCCTCCAAATTTCTAAATCTCCTTTATCAGGGTTGATAATGATATCAAAATTTTCATCTGAACCAAATTTACGGTTTAAGGCTGCTCTAAAAACCTCTTCTAAAATAGACATGAGTGTTACTCTGTCTATACTTTTCATGTCTTTGAATTCTGAAAACGAATCTATTAATGCTATATTTTCCATTGCATGTTCTTCTTAAAATGTAATCTTCACTTTTGCTTCTTTTATACTATCAAATGCTATAAGAGCATTTTTCTCAACAGTTACTTTTCCTTTACCAATTGGTTTCGGTTCCCTTGTCTTCCAACGTAAAGAAATTTCTTTATCATTGACACTTATAAGGGTTCCCTCTAACGCTTCATCCCCAGTCTTAACCTTTAATATCCTATTAATATTCTTTAGATATTGTCTTTTAACTGAAAGTGGATGAGATATGTCTGGTGAGGTAACTTCCAGACCAAAATCTTCTTCTTCTCTATCAAGATTATGCTCTACATGTCTGCTAATTCGCATACATTCTTTTATAGAAATACCCTGATCACCATCCACAATAACTTTTATCCTATTTCCAACTAAAAAAGATAGTTCAATTAAAAACAAAGAATCATTCTCTGATATTGCTTCGTTTACTAATTTTTTAACTACGCTTTGATCCATAACTAAGGATATAAAAATAGGGGACTTATCGTCCCCTTCTTCTTCGTTTTTATTTATTTCAGTGCAAATATAGTAACTAGTTACTTAATAACCAAATTGCTTTTTCTCATTTTTATTTGTATATTTAGTTAGGTAATTTTTTCTTTCTAAGAAGTGACCTTATCCACAAATAAACAACGCTTACTATGTATAAAATTTTAGTCCCCGTAGACTTTTCTAAAAAATCAGAATTCGCTGTAAAAATGTCTGCTCAAATTGGTAAAAAAATAAAAGCTGAAATTCACCTTCTCCATCTAGTTGAATTACCGTCTGGGATAGTAGATATGGGTGCAGGAAGTAATTTTAGTATTCCAGCTAGCATGATGTACTTGAGAAAAGTAAAAGAAAAAATAATACACTTAAAAGATACCTTTTTTGATAGTGATCAAATTATTAAATATTCTATAAAATTTGAGAACCCTTTCGAAGGAATTAAGAATTATGCAATAAAAAATGATACAAATCTTATAGTTATGGGCTCCAAGGGTGTCTCTGATTTTGAAGAGATGATTATTGGATCTAATACAGAAAAAGTTGTTAGAACATCGAATATTCCAGTTATCGTTGTGAAAACTGATGCTACTAAATTTAAATTTAAAAAATTAGTTTTTGCCTCTAATTATGATGAAGAAAATAAAGTTGCATTTAAAGATTTTTTAGTTTTTGCTAAAATATTCAATAGTCAAATTCATCTATTGAAAATAAATACAGTTAGTAATTTTGAAAGCTCATGTGCCACTCAAAATAAAATTAAAAATTTCATCAAAGATTTTGATTTACAGAGAAAAACTATAAACATTTACAATGATGTATCCGTTGTTAAGGGAATTATGAATTTTTCAAAAGATATAAATGCTGACCTGATTGCATTATCCACACACGGAAGAAGTGGATTGTCAAGTCTATTTAATGGCAGTATTGCAAAAGGTGTTTCAAAAAATGTTTTAAAACCTGTAGTAACTTTTAAGATCTAATTATAAAAATAATAATCCCGTTCAGAGAACGGGATTATTAATGTTGGCCTACAAGGACTCGAACCTTGAATGTCGGTACCAAAAACCGGTGTGTTACCAATTACACCATAGGCCAATAAAATTGATAACGGCTGCAAATTTAAATCAAAGTTTTTATCCTGCAAATGTTTTTAATACTTTTTTATTTTTAACAAAGTTTTACAATCTTAGCATACTTTAAACCGCCCTGTTAAACGTTTAATCTCTGATAAATTACTAAATTCGCCATTACATTTTACAACTTATGACATCAGAAAACTTTAAAAAATGGAATCTCATCCTTGGATGGTCCACTTTTGCCATTGCACTTATCACATATTCTCTCACTTTAGAACCTACAGTGAGTGCATGGGATTGTGGGGAATACATATCTACATCTGTAAAGTTAGAAGTTGGTCATCCCCCAGGAGCTCCATTATTTCAAATGTTGGGAGCTTTCTTTGCCATGTTTACTAGTGAGCTTACTGAAATTGCAAAAATGGTGAATTTCATGTCTGCTTTAGCCAGTGCATTTACTATTCTTTTTATGTTTTGGACCATTACTAACTTAGGAAAAAAACTAATTACCATATCAAGTTCTATTTCAGAAGGGTCATCTATTGCAATACTTGGAAGCGCCCTAGTAGGATCACTAACTTACACCTTTTCAGATAGTTTTTGGTTTAGTGCTGTAGAGGGAGAGGTTTATGCAATGTCTTCATTTTTAATGGCGATATTATTCTGGCTTGGTTTAAAATGGGAAAGTGAAATTTACACTCCAAGAGGACACAAATGGCTTGTGATTATCAGTTTTGTAATTGGTTTGTCTTTTGGTGTTCACATACTATCACTACTTGTTATTCCTGCGATATTTTTATTGTATTTTTTTAAAACATACCACACCATAAATATAAAAACTACAACTTATGCCTCAATAATTTCAATATTCATATTAGCATTTGTTTTTAAATTTTTATTTCCATTCACTTTGAAGTTCTTCAGTGCCTCTGAATTATTTTTTGTTAACTCAATAGGCTTACCCTATAATTCAGGATCAGTAATCGCTGGGTTTTTATTAATTGCTTTATTTTATTTTGGACTTAATTATACCAAAAAAAAGAAAAAAATTATTGTCAATACACTACTACTTTCTATACTATTTATAATGATTGGTTTTTCGTCGTGGTTAATGCTTCCCATAAGAGCTAACACAAATACAACAATAAACGAAAACAATCCATCCAGTGCCAGAGAATTACTAGCCTATTATAATCGTGAACAGTATGGTGATGCAAATGTTTTTTATGATACTTACTATTCACATACCTACAACAGAGAAGTTGACAATGACAAACCTTTGAAGGATGACAAACCTAAATATGAAAAAAGAAATGGCAAGTATGAAATTGTGAATAAATACAAAGATGTATTGCCAAATGCATCAGACAAACATAAAGGGTTTATTCCTAGAATGACAAATCCAGCAGCAGAAAAAATGTATAAAAATATTGCTGGTATTCCTCAAAATAGCACAAGAAGACCCACATTCGCTGAGAATATAAAATTTATGATGAGCTACCAATTTGGCTATATGTATGGTCGTTATTTCATGTGGAATTTTTCTGGTAGACAAAATGATGTTCAAGGACAATTAGACAGATACAACGGAAATTGGTTAAGTGGGTTTAAGTTTATTGACGAGTCAAGATTGGGTCCACAAACTAATTTACCATCAGATGTGGAAGAAAACAAAGGAAGAAATATTTATTTTATGCTCCCTTTTTTATTAGGCTTACTAGGGCTATTTTATCAAATAAAGTGGGATAAAAAAAACTTTTTTGTACTATTAATGTTTTTTGCCTTTACAGGATTTGCTATAATTTTTTACACAAATCCAAAGCCTTTTGAGCCTAGGGAAAGAGATTATGCTATTGTAGGTTCATTTTATATATATGCCATATGGGTTGGTTTCGGTGTATTAGCACTATATGAATATCTCAAGAATTTTGCGAATAAAAAAGTGGTTGCAATTACTGTTACACTTGTTTCTTTACTAGCAGTTCCGTCACTAATGGGTTTTGAAAACTGGGATGACCACGATAGATCAAACAGATACACCACCCATTTAAGTGCTCAATCATATTTAGAATCTTGTGATGCAAACGCTATAATGTTTACCATTGGAGACAATGACACTTTTCCTTTGTGGTATATGCAAGAGGTTGAAGGTGTTAGAACAGACATTAAACTTGTGAACACTAGTCTTTTTGCTACCGATTGGTATATCGATCAAATGAAGCGAGCTACCTATGACGCACCTCCAATTCCATCACAATTAAAACATGATGATTATAAAGTTGGTAGCTTAGATGCTGCTTACTATTTTGAGGAATTATTTCCCACACTGAAAGATTCCATTCTTCCGATAAAGGATTATATGCAATGGATAGAAAGTAAAAATAAAGTTACTTTTTTTGATATTGATGGAGATGGGAATGAAGAGAAAGTCTTGCCAACTAGAAAAATTAGAATTCCAGTAAACAAGCAAAATGTTCTAGAATACGGAATAGTTGCCTCTAAAGATGCAGATAAAATTGTAGACTACATAGACATTGAAATTGGAAGAGGTATTGCCAAAAACAGAATTTTAATGCTTGATATTCTAGCAAATTTTGATTGGAAAAGACCCATCTATTTTACTGGTGGCGCTTTTGCTGACGAAGAATATATTTGGTTGAAGGATTTTTTACAACTAGACGGAATGGCTTATAAACTAGTTCCTATAAAAACGCCAATGAATATTGTGAATTCAGACGGAACCGTTACTAAAAAAAGCCCTTTTGATATGGGACGTATTGATCCAGAAAAAATGTATGCCAATATTCAAAAATTAGATTGGAGAAACATTAACGACGGTAAAATATATTTAGATGAGCAGACAAAAAAGAGTTCAATTTCATTTCGTAACAACTTAATGCGTCTTTCTGACGCTTTTGCTGCAGAGGGTGATACTTTAAAAGCCTTAGAAATACTTGATTTATCAATTGAAAAAATGCCAATACGAGACTTTGGTCATTTTAGCTTATCCGTTGGCTATCCAGAAATGTATTATTTGTTAGGACAAAACGAAAAAGCAAGGGCTGCTGCTGAAACTTTAATTAAAATTTTCAAAGAGCAACTTGTTTGGTTGGCAGAATTTCCTGCTGAAAACTCAGATTTAATTTTCGAAGAAATAGATAACAATTTGCTGATGTATCGAAATATTATTGCTACTCAGATAGACAGATTTGATTCAGATGAGCAATATAAAGCTTCAAAGCAAGACGAATTTATAGAGACTGTAAAATTATTTAGTCATCTTATGCCTGATGAATAAAAGTTTTATGAAATTTTACACCATTAAAACGCCAACAATAATTCAGAAACTTTTTCCCAATTATTGTTGGCGTTTTTCTTCCTCTGTAAAAGAAATCTATCTAACTTTTGATGACGGCCCAACTCCAGAAATAACGACTTATGTTTTAAATGAGTTAAAAAAATATGAAGCAAAGGCTACTTTTTTTTGTATTGGGAAAAATGTAAAAAAATATCATACTATTTATGAGAGAATTAAAGAAGAGGGGCACTCCATTGGCAATCATACGTACAATCATTTAAATGGCTTCAGAGCTACTAAAACTTCCTATATAGAAGACATTCAAAAAGCTGCAAAGCTTATTAAATCTAACTTATTTAGGCCTCCTTATGGAAGATTAAAACCATCGCAAGCAAGGTCAATTATAAGTAATGGGTATAAAATAGTTATGTGGGATGTACTTAGTGCAGATTTTGACACTACGATAACTCCAGAGAAATGCCTAAAAAATGTTCTTAATAAAACCTCAAGTGGAAGTATTGTTGTAATGCATGATAGCCATAAAGCAAAAGATAAAATCTTTTATGCACTTCCAAAAATTCTTAGTTATTTTACTAAAAAAGGATATGTATTTAAATCAATAGATTAAAAATATTGCTGAACTAAACCAATTAAAGTATTCGCATCTTGCTCTCCAGTTTGCCTCCATTTCATTTCCCCATCTTTATAAATCATAAAAGTTGGATTTCCTTTCACACGAAGTGCCTCAGCTAGTGGTTCATTCTTTTTTATATCTATCTTAATCACTTTTGCCTTATCCCCTAAAGCAGCAGCTACATCTCGAAGAGTATCTATACTATTATCTGCATCTTCCCAATCAAAATAAAAATCTATTAAGACTGGTTCTTCAGCACTAATTAATTCACCAAACTTTGTCATTTTAAAACATTTTTCTTAGTGAAGAACTGCAATTAAATACATGTTCTTTCTTACAAATATAACATTTCTGTTGAATTGACCTGATTATCAACCTTTTTTCAGCTCAATCACAGTAATTTCTGGCCAAATACCAACACGTCCAGGAAACGCATGATAACCAAAACCTCTGTTTACATTAATGAATCTTCCTGACTCATTATATAGCCCAGCCCATTGCTTATAAACATATTTGGATGGGCTCCATTTAAACCAACCTGGAATCTCAATGCCCATTTGTAATCCATGAGTATGACCACTTAATGTTAAATGATAATTAAAATCATCTTGTTTAACCTCAGCATCCCAATGAGATGGATCATGAGACATCAGTATTTTAAAATCCTCTTTAGCAATCCCTTCAGATGCTTTGGTAAGATCTCCCGCTTGTTTGAAATTCTTACCCCAATTTTCAACTCCTATTAAGGAAATTTTTTGTCCATCTTTTTCTATGTAACGATTTTCATTACACAATAAATCAAAGCCTATTTTGGGATGAATATTTTTAATTT
>ENA-UZXD01012402-UZXD01012402.1-metagenome-genome-assembly--contig:-Day-3-50m-contig-12402_pt1 | contig 13686 bp, 15 predicted proteins | sample MGYA00260344_ERZ794904 | MGnify/ENA metagenome assembly ERZ794904 | reverse complement strand
CCCTTCTTAGCAAACAAGAAAACAGCAGTTAATATTAAATTACAAGATGTATTCCACACATTTAAAAAAGGACATAAATTACAGATTCAAATACAAAGCACTTGGTTTCCTTTGATTGATTTAAACCCTCAGACCTATGTCGATAATATTTTTGATGCAGAAGCTACAGATTTTAAGACTCAAACGCATACTGTTTTTACAGATTCTACAATTGAATTTACCATATTAAAAAAATAACAAAGCCCAAATAACTTATGAAAAGATTATTTCAACTCACTATATTTTTAACCATTTTTTTTGTAAAAAGTCAAGAAAAAGCAGTTCCTGTTTTTAAAGATGGTGAAGCTCAGATTGTAGAGGCATTTAAAAATCCTAAAGATTGGTTGCGTCATGATTTATGGGTGGTAACTGATTTTGATACTGATGGAGATGGAAAAATGGATAGAATGCATGTAGCTGTAACAAGACCCATTCAAACAGAAACTCAAGGTTTAAAATTACCAATTATATATGTTACAAGCCCATATTTTGCTGGAGTTGCACCGGAGACTGAGGGTGCTTTCTGGAATGTTAAACACGAGATAGGAGAAGAAGTGGAAGGGATTGTTCATCCGGAAGTAACAAGAAGAGGGAAAAGGCCTATTATTTCAAATTCTCATATTAGAAAATGGGTGCCTAGAGGGTATATTGTAGTTCATTCGTCTTCTCCCGGAACTGGGCTTTCTCAAGGAGCACCAACAGTTGGTGGACAAAATGAATCTTTGGCCCCTAAAGCAGTTATAGATTGGCTATGTGGAAGAACCATAGGATATACAGAACCATATGGAGACAAGACAGTCTCTGCATATTGGTCTACTGGAAAGGTTGGTATGACAGGAACTTCTTACAACGGAACACTTCCTTTGGCCGCAGCCACAACAGGTGTAAAAGGGCTAGAAGCTATAATACCAATTGCTCCAAATACTTCGTATTATCATTACTATAGATCAAACGGGCTTGTTCGCTCTCCAGGTGGATACCTTGGAGAAGATATTGATGTGTTATATGATTTTATTCATAGTGGTGATGAAACTAAACGTGCCTTCAATAATAAAACAGTTAGAGATACTGAAATGAAAAACGGAATGGATAGAATTACTGGTGACTACAATGATTTCTGGTCAGGAAGAGATTATCTTAACCAAATGAAACCTATGAAAGCAGCTTTGCTAATGGCACATGGGTTTAATGATTGGAATGTGATGCCAGAACATAGCTATCGCATTTCAAAAAGAGCCAAAGAAATGGGAATACCCACACAGATTTACTATCATCAAAATGGACATGGAGGACCTCCTCCGATGAAAATGATGAATCGATGGTTCAGTAAATATTTACACGGAATAGAAAACGGTGTGGAAAATGACCCCAAAGCATGGATAGTAAGAGAAAATGACAAACAACAAAACCCAACTCCATATGATGCGTATCCCAACCCCGAAGCAACTCAAGTAACCTTGTATTTAAAATCAAAAGAGGTTAAGCATGGAAGGTTAACACTAAATAAACCCAATCAAGAAGAACAAGAAACTTTTTCAGATAATGCCTCAATCTCTGCAACATCTCTTGTGCAATCTAATGTGTCACAGCACAGGTTGTTATATGTAACAGATATCTTAAAAGAGGATCTTCATATCTCAGGTCTACCCAATATAAATGTAAAAGCCTCCAGTTCAAAAGCAGCAGTAAACTTTTCTGTTTACTTAGTATCGCTTCCTTGGAATAAAAATAAAGGAACAAAAATAACCGATAATATAATTACAAGAGGATGGGCAGATCTTCAAAATCACACTTCTCTATCAAAAAGCGCCCCTCTTGTACCAGGTAAATTTTACTCAATGAAATTTGACTTGCAACCAGATGACCAAATTATAAAAAAGGGACAACAGATAGGGTTAATGTTATTTTCTAGTGATTCTGAGTATACAATATCACCAAAACCAGGAACTGAACTAACCATTGATCTAGATAACACCTCAATTACAATTCCAATAGTTGGTGGTATAAATGCTTTCAAAAAAGCTATTGATCAATAATTTATTGTTTAGAATGACTTCAACTGAAATTGCCTTATTGTTAAACAATGATTCAGAAAAAATAATCCGGATAGGAGAAATAATAGGAAAAAAAATTGAACAAAGAGATAACTTTGAAAATCTTAATGAATTTGAAAAAACTTTTATTTTCATAGATATATTTGAGAATCATACTACAGACGGAGGCTTTGAAACTTTTTTTTGGGATTCAGCAGGTCAATTCTCACACGAAATATTAGAGGCCTACGAAAGAATAGGGGCGGTTAAAACTGCCTCAATAATTTATGATTCTTTTTTAGTATTTAATGAAATACCTATACCAAAAGATGAACGCCTTAGAAGAAGTATTTTATCAAATTTAAAACCAGACTTATGGAATACTTTAGATCATAAATTTTATAATTGTACCGATAATATAGTACTTTTGATATTAGAGTTTATTAAAGAAAATAGTAACCATTTTGATTAATTTACTTAGTAAATCTCTCAATATCTTTACATAAAGATTATGAAATATATTTTAATTTTATTTTTTCCATTGTTGTTTATATCCAGTAAATCAAAGGATAAGAGACCTTTAATTGGTGAAACAGTGTATCAACGAAAATTAAATTCAGTTTTTAAGGATGCTTCAAAATCACCTCTAAAAAATAAAGATTTAAAAAGCTTCAAAGGATTAGACTTTTTCCCTGAAGACTCATCATATATCATAACAGCTGTACTTAAAAAAACACCTGATAGCCCTTTTTTAGGAATGGCTACCAATACTGATGAGAAATCTTATTACAGAGAATTTGGGATTTTAACTTTTACGCTGAAGGAAAAAGAAATGGTATTAACATTATATCAAAGTCTTGAAGAATCTGAAAATCCAATTTTTGAAGACTATTTATTTCTTCCATTTACTGATGAAACTAGTGGTGGAGATTCATATGGTGGTGGACGTTATATGGATGTCTTTAAAAGTAACATAAAGACTAATGGAACCATTGAATTAAACTTCAATAACACCTACAATCCTTATTGTGCCTACAATGATAATTATTCTTGTCCATTAACTCCAAGAAACAATCATCTTAATTTAAAGATCATGGCTGGGGTTAAAGATTTTAAAAAATAATTTTTTATTTTGATTTATCTTGAAATTAAGATAGCATTCTAGACAAATACATTCCCGCAAAAACAGCCAAAAAAGCTATTATAAAACTTGCAAAGGTATAGAGGGCGAAAGATATAAAATCTCCACTTTTAAAAAGGACATGATTTTCGTAAGCAAATGTTGAAAAAGTAGTAAAACCTCCACAAAAACCAGTGGCTAACAACAATGTTTGATTTTCTGTTAGTGTATTATTTTTTACGGCAAATCCTATAATAATTCCAATAAGCAGACTTCCTAAAATATTTGCAGTAAATGTTCCTAACGGAAAACTAGACGCTGGATTATTTAAATACCTACTAATAATGTATCTGAGAACACTCCCAAAACCTCCACCTACAAATACGAAAAACAATTGTCTCATATTGATTATAAATTTATTTCATCGATATCATTCCAGTTCCATTTTCCTGTAACGGTACCTTTACTAAGTGTCATAACTCCAGGATTGGCTCTAATCATAGTTTTTAATGTAGTTTCGTCACAAAACAAAAAATTGAATGGTAAATCATAATTATTTTGAATAAGAATTAAATCATCTTCAAAAGAAGCAGAAACACCATATACATTATATCCTTTTTGAACTGCTTTATCAGCTATTTTTTTTATTTCAGCAAAACCTTTATCGTAAGACTTAGAGGCATTATAAACAATGACTAGCATTACTTTATCCATTGCTAAAATTTCAGGTGCTAAATCATTTTGAGTATCCTCCAACATGAAATCATGAACTGGTGGAACACTTCCATCTTCTGGATACTTCATACCTTCTTTAATGTTTTTACCAACAGCATATGCTCTAAAATCTATAATGGGTAAGTGGTTTAATACATGGTATGTTGTATAGGAGAAACTAACTAAAGCAACTAAAATTAAAAAAGCATTTAGTTTCTTTGGGAAAATTTCTCTGACATTTTGTACTCTAAATAACAACAATAATATGAGTCCTATTAAGACTACATTTTTCCAGAATGTTTCCCAAGGTGTCAACTTAATAGCATCACCAAAACATCCACAATCAGTGACTTTATTGTAATAAGCAGAATACCAAGTTAGAAATAAAAATAAAGTAGTGATTCCGNNGATACTCCTAACATAATTTCTACTATAATCAATACTATTGAAAAAGGAAGTGCATAAGGAATTAAAAATTCTAAATTTAATACACTTTCTCCAAAATATTCCTCAAACTTGTATTGGGATCCTATGGGGTCAACCAATTTCACAAAGCCAGAAAATATAAACATGGCTCCAACAAATATTCTAGTAAGATGAACTATTAATTTTATAAACATGAAACTAAATTTTAATTAATCATATTATTCATTTAAATGAATCATTGCAAAAACCGCATAATTTATCATGTCTTGATAATTAGCGTCAATACCTTCAGAAACGAGAGTCTTTCCTTCATTATCCTCTATCTGTTTAACACGTAATAGCTTTTGAATAATTAAGTCTGTTAAGGAACTTACTCTCATATCTCTCCAGGCCTCACCGTAATCATGATTCTTGTTTTCCATGAGTTCTTTGGTGATAGTCATATGTTTATTATATAATTCTGTGGCTTCTTCTGATGATAAATCGGGATTTTCAACGACCCCAAGCTCTAATTGAATTAAAGCCATAACAGAATAATTAATAATCCCTATAAATTCAGATTTTTCACCCTCATCTACTTTTCGAACATCATTTTCTTGAAGCTGACGAATTCGCTGTGCTTTGATAAAAATTTGATCTGTTAACGATGGTAAACGTAAGATTCTCCATGCAGATCCGTAATCACTCATTTTTTTTGTGAAGAGGTTTCTACATTGTTCTACAACACTATCGTATTGGTTAGAAGTATTCGGCATAAACAATATTAATTTCCGTAAATTTCGTTCAAATTTTATGAACTAAAAAATCTATCTAAGTTTTATGAAAAAAATTGTTGTTTTTTGTGGTTCTAGCCTAGGATTTAATCCTATTTATAAAAATGCTGCTGTTGAACTTGGTAATTACTTTGCTAACAATGACATTACCTTGATATATGGCGGGGGAAAAATTGGGATGATGGGTGTATTATCGGAAACAATTTTAAAAAAAGGAGGGAATGTAATTGGAATTATTCCTAGTCTTTTAAAAAAAGAAGAGGTTGTAAATAAAAATGTATCTGAATTAATTATTACAAAAACAATGAGTGAAAGAAAGGTAATGATGAGTAAACTTGCAGACGGCTACATATCTTTACCTGGTGGTTTTGGGACATTGGATGAACTTTTTGAAGGATTAACTTTAGGTCAATTACACATAGAACAAAAACCAAATGGAATTTTAAATATAAATGGATTTTTTGATCATACAGTTAAACAGTTAGATCATATGGTTACAGAAGGATATTTAAAAAAGGAAAATAAAGAAATGCTGTTGGTTGGAACTAACGTTAGTGAATTAATGTTAAAAATGGATTCTTATACTGCACCAAAAAAATCAGCTGTAATTAATAAAGTAATTAAACATGACCATTAATTGTAAAGGAGAGTTAATAGATTTTTCTTCACCCAAAGTAATGGGAGTTTTAAATATAACTCCTGATTCTTTTTATGATGGAGGACGCTTCACAAATGAGAAAGAAATTCTTTACCAAACTGAAAAAATGCTCACTGAAGGGGCAACATTTATTGATGTTGGTGCTTATTCCTCAAAACCAGGTGCTACTCATATTTCTGAAGATGAGGAATTGAAAAGAATAATTCCTGCGATTACAGCAATCCTTAAAGAATTTCCAAAAACTATAATTTCTGTTGACACCTTTAGGAGCAATGTAGCCAAAGAGACTATAGCTAATGGGGCTGCTTTAATAAATGATATTTCAGGAGGTACATTAGATGAAAGAATGTTTGAGACTGTTGCTATGTTACAGGTTCCATACATCTTAATGCATATGAAGGGGACTCCTCAAAACATGCAAAAAAACCCCACTTATGAGAACATTACTACAGAATTAATTTCTTTTTTTGCCAATCAAATTTTCAAATTACATCAACTTCAAATTAAAGATATGGTGATTGATGTTGGCTTTGGATTTGGAAAAACCATAGAACACAACTATGAACTATTAAAAAACTTAAAACTCTTTAAAAATTTGGATGTTCCTATTTTAGCAGGTGTCTCGAGAAAATCAATGCTTTATAAACCTCTTGGTCTATCACCAAAGGAAGCACTAAATGCAACCACAAGTGCTAACACAATAGCTTTACTTCATGGAGCAAACATCTTGCGAGTTCATGATGTTAAGGAAGCTGTTGAAGCAATAAACATTGTGAATCTACTTAACTAATTTTGTACATTTACAAAAACACAAAAGCTATATGTTAGATTTTCTTGACTTTTCTTTTTTAGATGCTCTAGATATTCTCTTAGTAGCGATACTAATTTACTACACATATAAATTATTAAAGGGAACTGTTGCTATAAATATATTTTTAGGAATTGCATTTATTTTTCTTATATGGAAAATAACTCAAATCTTAAAAATGGAAATGTTAAGTAACATATTAGGCTACCTCTTGAGCGGAGGTGTAATTGCCTTAATCATTGTTTTTCAACAAGAAATTAGAAAGTTTTTATTAATGATAGGAACTACTAATATGGCATCTAGAACAAATTTCCTAAAACAACTTAAGTTTTTAAAATCTGAAATTGCACTTGAAACAAATGTAGAAACTCTTTTGAACGCTTGTGAAAAAATGTCTAAAACTAACACTGGAGCACTTATTGTTTTGGAGCGAACTAATAGTTTAGACTTTTTAATAACAACAGGTGATCCAATGAATGCTGAAATGAATCAAGTCTTATTAGAAAGTATTTTTTACAAAAACAGCCCATTACATGATGGTGCAACTATCATACGAGATAATTTTGTTGTGGCTACAAGAATAGTATTACCAGTCTCAGACAGTATTAATATCCCTTCCCGTTTTGGCCTAAGGCATAAAGCTGCTTTTGGTATTTCAGAAAAAACTGATGCAGTTTGTCTATTAGTTTCTGAGGAAACAGGAGAGATTTCTTACATCAAAGATGGAAGTTTTGTATTGTATGAAAATTATGATGAATTGCTAGTTAAATTGAGAAACGATATTCAGTAATAAACGATTAAGAAATAAGTTCCAAACTAAATTGCTTATCGTAAAGATTTTTATAATACCCCTCTTTTTTGTTTAGCAATTCTTTGTGTGTTCCTTCCTCCACAAGAATACCTTTATCTAACACAATAATTTTATCTGCTTTTTTAATAGTAGCCAATCTATGAGCAATTATTATAGAAGTTCTATCTTTAGTAATGGTGTCTGTAGCATATTGAATCATTTGCTCTGCATGAGAATCTACCGAGGAGGTGGCTTCATCTAAAATTAGTATTCTAGGACGGCTAACATAAGCTCTTAAAAAAGCTATTAATTGCCTTTGCCCAGAGGAAAGCATGGCACCTCTTTCTTTAACATTATAGTGGTAATTACCTGGAAGTGTCATGATGAAATTATGAATTCCAATCTTTTTTGAGGCCTCAATCACCTCTTCTAAAGTAATCTTGGGGTTCTTTAGGGTAATGTTGTTGAAGATAGAGTCTGAAAATAAAAACACGTCTTGTAAAACAATAGCTATTTGATTTCTTAGAGAAGCTAATTCATAGTCTTCCACTGGAATAGTATCTACAGATATTGTACCACTATCTATTTCATAAAAACGATTAATTAAATTTATAATAGTAGATTTTCCAGCACCCGTTGCGCCAACAATAGCCACAGTTTGTCCTTGGTAAACTTTGAAGGAAATTCCTTTCAAAACTTCTTCACCTTCTATATAACTAAATCGCACCTTATTAAAGTTTAAATCTCCTTTAATATTGGATGCCTCTATACTTCCCTCTTTACTAATAAAACTTTTTGTGTCTATAACCTTGAATACACGTTCTCCAGATACAATACCCATTTGTAGTTGGTTGAACTTATCGGCAATTTGACGAAGAGGTCTAAATAACATTTGTGACATTTTTATAAAAGCTATAACAGCTCCTAATGTTGTAAAGCTCTCCAAGATTTGATATCCACCATACCAAACAATTAAACCAATAGCAATGGATGAAACAATTTCTGCAATTGGAAAGAAGATTGAATAATACCAAACTGTTTTTACATGTGCTTTTTTATGCTTGTTGTTTATTTCTTTAAAATTATTGTATTCTATTTGCTCTCTAGTAAATAATTGAAGAATTTTCATTCCTGTGACTCTTTCTTGAACAAATCCATTTAAGTTGGCAACCTCATTTCTAACATCTTGAAATGTTGCCTTAATCGCTACTTGAAAAATTTTTGTGGCGTAGACTAAAATTGGCAACACTGATAATGCAACTAATGCTAAACGCCAATTCATCACAAACATGACTACAATAACCACAAGCATTTTTAAAATATCACTAACAATCATAAAAACTCCTTGTGTGAAAAAGTTAGCAATGGTTTCAATATCTGAAACTACTCTAGTAACTAATCGACCAACTGAAGTAGTATCAAAATAAGACATTTTAAAGCTTTGGATATTTCTAAATACTTTTGCTCTAATGTCTCTAATGATGTGTTGACCTACCCAATTGGCATAATAGATAAATAAAAATTGCAAAATTACCTCTGCAAACACTATCGCAGACAAGATTTGAATATAAAATGTTAATTGTTTAATATCCTGATTATTCACAAAATCATTAACTGTAATACCAACTATGTAAGGATTTACGGCTGATACAAGAGCTAGCGTGATCGTGGATATAGCAGCGATAAAGAACCTAAACTTATAGGCTTTAGCATAACTCATTAATCTTAAAAAGATTTTTATATCAAATGCATTTCCTGATACTTTTTCAGACATCTATATCTATATTTTTTATTTTGTGATTATAAGGGCTTAACGCTAATATTTTAAGTTAAATACATTAATAATTAACTTCTGTTAAAAATAATCCTTTAGCGGGAACAGACAAGCCAGCTTCGCTTCTCTTTTTACTTTCAATAATATTTCTAAAGTCATCTACTGATTTTTTTTCTAAACCAACATCTAGTAAAGTTCCAACTATAGCACGTACCATATTTCTGAGAAATCTATTCGCTTTAATATGAAAAACTAATTGATTTCCTTCTAACTTCCAAACTGCCTTCATAATGGTACAATTGAAGGTTTTTACATCTGTTTTTACTTTAGAAAAACTTTCAAAATCTTGATATTGAAATAAAATTTCAGCAGCTTCATTCATTTTCTCTAACTGAATTTGTTTTTGATGAATTTGCCAAGTAGTCTCTAATAAAAAAGGGTCTCTACCTATTAAAATTCTGTACTCATAACTTCTACTAATGGCATCAAAACGAGCATGCTTATTTTCTAAAACTTCTTCAATAGACTTAATAACTATGTCATTTGGTAAAACTGTATTTAACTTATGAATGTGTTCATCAGTTAACGCTTTCAAAGTATCTACATGAGCAAACATTTGGCTTGCATGCACACCTGCATCAGTTCTTCCAGCACCAACAATCTGAATAGTTTCTTGAAGAATAGTTTCCAGTGCCTTAGTTATTTCTTCTTGTACAGAGTTTACATCTGGTTGAATTTGCCAGCCATGATAATTTGTTCCTTTATATGACAGTTCTATGAAATATCTCAAAAAAAATGGTGTTATAAGAAGATTTAAAATTACGAAATTTATTTTGTTATTTGTACTTTCGTTTGGTGAAGAAAATCTTACTACTCTCAGACACCCATAGTTTTATTGATGATCAAATTTTAAAGTTTGTTAAACAAGCTGATGAAGTTTGGCATGCTGGTGATATCGGAAATTTAGAAGTCACAGACACCATTAACAAGTTAAAACCATTGAGAGCAGTATATGGAAACATAGACGGAAAAGATGCGCGTACTCAATTTCCTCTAGATAATAAGTTTAGCGTTGAAAAAACTACCGTTTGGATGACTCACATCGGAGGATATCCAAACAAATACCATCAAAGAGTTCGAGAGGAACTTAAAAAAATAAAACCTAATATTTTTATTAGTGGGCATTCCCATATTTTAAAAGTTCAGTATGATAAAAAATTGAATCTTTTACATTTAAATCCTGGAGCAGCGGGTAAATATGGGTTTCACACTATTCGGACTATGCTTCGTTTTGAACTTAATGAAGGTGAAATTAAAAACTTAGAAATAATAGAATTGGCTAAGAAAAGCTGAGTGATTCTCTCTTAAAAACAGGCAGTTCTATAGTAATGGATGTTCCAGAATTATTTTCTGATTCTATGCTAATTTTTCCTTTCATCATATGAATTCTAGCATCTATTTGATTAATTCCTAACCCATTTTTTTTCTTCGCTGATTGTTTATCAAATCCTTTTCCATTATCCTTGATATAAATTTTTATTTTGTCATCACTATCCTCTAGGTATATACTCGCATTTGATGCCTCACTGTGTTTAATTGTATTATTAATAAGTTCCTGAATAATATTATGCAATTTAATTTCAAAATCTTGATCGTATCTAGTTATATTTTTGGTTTGATATTCAATGTCTAATTGTGAATTTGAATATTTTTCTGCCATATCTTTAATAGCATAAGCCAAACCAAATTTTAATAAAACTGAAGAAACCAATGTATGTGAAAGATTTCTAATTTTATGCGAAGCTTCATGAATAATATTTTGAGACTTTTCGACCTCTACTGGAATTGGACCTTTAAATAGTTTTTTACAAGCCTGTAAATGTAAGTTTGCAGAGGATAACAAAGCGCTGACACTATCATGAAGCGTTTCTGCAATTTGTTTACGTTCTGTTTCTTTTCCGTCTAAAGTGGCATTTAAAATTCTAATTTGAGATTCGGTTCTTACTTTTTCAAGTTTTTGTTGTTGAGCTAGCTCTTGTTTAGATAATTGTAAACTAAGATTTCTTTGACGAAGCTTATACTGATTTAAAAAAAAGGCCAACAATAAAATTACGGCAAAAAAACTAATACCAATGAGCAATGTAAGACTTTGTGCTTTTTTCTTTTCAAATTCTCCTTCCCTTCTCACCACATCTACATTATACTCACCTGTAACTCGCTCTAGCATTTCTGCAATATCTATATCCCGAAGATCGTCTGATAAATCTAGTGCGGTAAACAATGTATCATAAGCATGATATTCTTTTAAATTACGCATGGCCCAAGCCATATTAAAATATAAATTTTCTTTGATTCGAATAGCTCTAGTAGAGGTATCTCTTTTGATAAGTTTAATTCCTTCAAAATAAATTTTTTTAGATTGTTCAAAATCCTTATTCAATAAATACACGTTTGCCAAATTATTGATGGCGAAGGCTTGGTTGATTCTATTCCCTCTTTTTTTGTGAATTGAAATTGCTTTGTTTGCATAATCAATTGCTTTCTCTAAATAATTAGTATAGGTGGTATCAATTTGATAAATTCCTGATAAATTGGAGTAGGATAATGCTTTATTATCTAAAATTTCACCTTCATATGATACTATATCCTCCAATTTTTTATAATAAAAAACAGCACTATCATATTTTTCAAGAAGTTGGAACTGAGTTCCAATATCTAGTAAAGTTTTAGCCAAGTATTTTTGTTGCGTAAATACTATTCCATCATCTTCCAATACAAAACCATTCAATAGATTTAATGACTTCTTGTAACTAGCTATTGCCTTTTTATGATCTCTAGTTTTTCTATAAATTTTAGCAATAAAAGAATTAATTTTAAATTTTAACATTAAATTCTCAGAACTACTTACTTGTTCATTAAGCCTGAGAAACCCTTGTAAGCTTTCAGAATAATTATTAGTTTCAAATAAAGTTTTTAACTCCTCGTATTTTTTTTCTAATACAGAATCTTTAGGCTCTTCAATAAAAAACAAGGAAGTTTTTACATGAAAAACTTCCTTATTATAAATTACATTATTTTTTGCTTGTATTGTTAAACTGAAAAGAAATAGTAGTATAAAATTGAATAATGAGGGGTAACTTTTATTCATGCTTTAGAAAATATTGAAACTTTTGAATTTAAAAATAATACTAAATATTTAATATTATTGAATTTATTTTCTTAATCTGATTCTCCAACGCTAACCTTTGGTCTTCTAATTCTACTTGTACTTGTTGTAACTCTCGCACTTTCAGAGGAATAATAGTTTACAAAGGCAATATCTGTAGTTTGCCCCTCTTGTCTTTCAAATGTCATTGAATAGTCAGCTTGTGATCCTTCCCCTGGCTCTAAATGAACTATATATTCCCCAGTATCTTCATCTTGAGTAAAATCTACATCAATTAAGGGATCCACGGTAAAGTTTAAATCAAAAGTATCATCTCCATTATCAATAATACTATAGGAATTTAAGTGATCATCTTGTTCATTAAGTTCTGTTCTTGAAAATTTGATATCTTTATCACTAACTCTTACTTTAAAAGTACGGTCTGTTATTGTGTTTTTTAAATTTACAAAGAAACTTTCTTCTGAGCCAGTAGACATTGATTCTGAGATACTTTCTTTAACAGCACCAGTTTCACTGTAAAGATCTATATCTAAACTGTTTGCCTTATCATCATTGGTAATAGATGATGCAACATTATTATTGGTTTCTAAGTTCAAAGTATAAGCTCCAGATGCGTTTCTACTTAACATAACTTTTCCAAATAATTCTGAACTTGGTTCTTCTAAGAAAGTGGTTTCTTCTTGTGAACATGATGAAAAAATAAGGGTTGTAATTATAGCAAAAATTGATAAGGGTAAATTTTTCATGATACTGATTTTTAGGGTTTTATTAATTTATTTTTAATTGTTGATGATTTTGATTTATGTGAACATCAATAAGGAGTAAAATATTAGTAATAATAGGGACCTTATTTATATGATATTATTTTTGACCGCATACATAGCGAGGCCAATTGAATTTTTGACATTTGTTTTCTTGAGTAAACTTTTTCTATAAGTATCTACAGTACTCTGACTTATATTTAATATTCCTGCAATTTCAAGAGAACTATGTTCATTAGTAATTAACTTTAACACTTCCAATTCTCTTGGTGTTAAACTATTTAAGATTGTACTTTCAGGCCTTTTACCTGTTGTAATATTTTCGCCTGTGTAAAGTTTTAGTAAATTATTCTTTATGGGATCACTAAAATACTGATCACCATGATAAACAGCATTAATAGCCTCTATAATATGCAAACCTGCACTATTTTTAGAAAGAAATCCGTTAGCGCCAAGATTAATCATCTCTTGTACTAATTTGACATCATCATAACTGGATAAAATAATTACTTTTTGAGTAATTTTTTTTTGTTTAAAGAATTTTAAAACTTCAATACCATCATATTCTGGCATATTAATATCTAAGATTAAAATATCTGCGCTGTTGGATTCTATCCATTCAAT
>ENA-UZXD01010495-UZXD01010495.1-metagenome-genome-assembly--contig:-Day-3-50m-contig-10495_pt1 | contig 13688 bp, 15 predicted proteins | sample MGYA00260344_ERZ794904 | MGnify/ENA metagenome assembly ERZ794904 | reverse complement strand
CCAGGTGTAAATTCTGTTTTAGCATTTGTTATTGCATCTGCATTTACTTTAACTTCAGTTACAGCATTAGTAGCTAGTTTGTCTGCTGAGACAATACCATTTTCTAAATCTGAAGCTGTGATAGCTGCGTTTGCAGGAGTTCTTCCAACATATGCCATAGTATATTATTTCCTTATTATGCTGAGATAGTATCTACAACACTTGTAATTATATCAACAGATGAAGCTGCAGAAGCTACTGCTTCAACTGAATCTCCAGTCTGTAATACAACCTTAGAGCCACCATCAATTAATTCTAAAGAACCACCTGTAGGGATAGGTGCATCTTTAATAATGTGATAAGTGTCACTACCATTCTTAACATACACAGTTACATTCACAGAAGTACCAGAAGTGTTTGCACATCTAATACCTATGATAGCATCATCTGAATCTGCTGCTGTTCTTAAAACAGTAGGAGAACCTGCATTGTTTGAAATGTCTTGTTGTAAATATCTTTCGAAATCTTGTGCCATAGAATTATCCTAATTATACCTTTTTTTTACCTTATTGTCAACAACTAGAGAGCAATAGCCATAGCTACTGCAAAACCATTACTAGCTTTATTACTAATATTAGTATTAGCTGTATTTATTTGAGTTTGAATAGATGAAGTTACTCCATCTAAAAAACCAAATTCTGTATTATCTACTGAACCATCATGTATTAGATTAGCATTTAATCTATTAGATGAATCAATAGTTGCTTGTTTAGCATCTATTTGTGTTTGAGCATTAGATGATAAACTATTAATAAATTGAAACTCTGTACTTGTTACTGTACCATCTGCTATCTTTGTAGCATCAATAGCTGCTGCTGCTTTAATATCTGCATTAACTATATTAGTAATAGTATTGTTATCTGAATCAATTGATTTATTTGTTAAAACTTGAGAACCAGTTAAAGTAGCAACTGTTGAATCTATATCTAAAGTTACAGCTCCAGATGTACCACCACCTGATAATCCTGTACCTGCAGTTACTGCTGTAATATCTCCAGTAGGTATAGTAGCTACTTGCGTATCAACATATGCTTTAATTGATTGTTGAGAAGCAACTGATGTAGCAGAATCAGATGACATATTATCTTCATCTTTAAATGCTGTACCACTAATTGCTGTATTAATAACTGGACTTGTTAAAGTAGGACTTGTTAAAATTTTATTTGTTAAAGTTTGAGAACCTGTAAGTGTAGTTACAGTTGAATCAATAGCAATATCATTTGCATTTGCATCAATACCAGTACCACCTATAACATTTAGAGTTACATCACCTGATGTTCCTCCTCCAGTCATACCAGTTCCAGCAACTACTGAAGTAATATCTCCTGTAGGTATTGTTGCAACTTGAGCATCTACATAAGTCTTAATAGCTTTTGCAGAAGCAAGTGTATCATCTGAACCAGATACTGAAGTTATATCTGTATCTAAAACTCCTGATTTTAGATTATCTACTTCAACATTTGATAATGTATTATTATCTATATCAATAACTTTATTAGTTAATGTTTGAGAACCTGTTAATGTTGCAACTGTATTATCAATTGCAAATGTCATAGTCTGTGCAGAACCTGTAGTATCAATACCAGTTCCACCAGTTAATGTTAATGATTGAGCATCTAAATCAACTGATTGATTACCACCACTATCACCAGCAAAATCTAAATCACTAGCTGTTACTTGTGCATCAACATAAGTTTTAATAGCTTTAGCACTTGCAATTGTATCATCACTTGCTGATACTGAAGTTATATCTGTATCAACATCTGTAATACTTGTAGCACTACCAATAGTTAATCCATCTAATGTTACATTACCATCAAAGAAAGCATCTTTAAATTGTAAAGAACTAGAACCTAAATCAATATCATTAGTTGTTATAGGTACAATTGCACCATCTAATAATTTAAATTGTTCTGTGGATGTTCCTGATACATCAATATGAAAACCTATTTCATCATTAGCTGTATCAATAAGAATTTTGTTTAATGGAGTTGTTAATCCTGCATCTCCAATGAGTGCAATGACTGGACCTTCTGCTGCAGTACCATCATGTTTATGTCCTGATGATGCATTAAAGGCTGCTAATAATTGATTGTATTCATTATTAAATAAAGCTGCTGTAATAGTATCACCATTATTTAGTGAACTCTGTCTAGTATATCCTGCCATAATTTATCTTCTTCCTCCTGCTATGAATGAAACAAACATTCCATTTACTGAATATGGTGCATTAGTATCATTACTAAAAAATTTAAAGTTATTAGAAAATCCACTTCCATTTACTAATACACTTTTACTTGGTAATGTTGTTGTACCAAAAACTGCTGTACCAAATACTGCAGTACCAAATAATGAAGCTGAACTTAAATTACCTACAGCAAAATTTCCTGGCTGAGGTACTTCACTACTTTCAAAATCATATCTAATTCTTAAATTTAAATCGTTTTGAGTTCCTTCAGGTTCAATATTAGTTTTTACTTTGTATAAACTTTTTCTTAAACCATTATCACCATAGTCCATATCTGGTGTTTGAAATTCTGCTTCTACATTTGAACCATCAAAACTATTGCCAGTATCATGTTTATAAACATAACCTGTTTCATCTGTATGAAATAAATTTTCTGTACCACTATTATTAACATCTGAGGTACAAAATTTTACAGGTAGTCCTTTAGTTTCACTCCATTCAAATGAAGGAATACCTTCTGCATTATATTTGAATGTTCCTATAATTCCTTTTTGTCCAGCAACTGCTTGACCAGATTGATAATAAAATAATCTGTATTGACTTCTTTCTCTAATTACCATACTAGAAAGAGTGTAATTAACAAAGTTATTAATTATATCATTTACTAAAGGTAAAATTTTTCTAGATATAGAACTTAATTCGACATCATCAATTCTAGCTGTACCAGCAATTGTTCTTAATCCATCAGGTGCTAGGAATATTAAATCTCCACCTATCTCTTGAATTGAGTTACCACTTATACAACCAATATTTTTAGTTACTGATTTGATTATAGGTGTAGAATCAAGGTTTGTCAACTCATATATACTATTTTTACAAAATATAATTAAGCTGTTTCTAAATACTTTGATACCTGTTACTATATCTCCTACATCTACAAATCCTGCAGAAGCTCCTTCAAAATCATAAGGTTTTAATCTAGTACTATAATATACTAAACTAGGATTAGATGCTTGTCCTGATACTACTATTCTTTCAGCATATCTTTCAATTAATGAACAAGCTGTTGGTGATGACCTGTGAATTTCTTCAAAATGATATTTATTATTTTCATCAATAAAAAATTCACCAATACGATTATTTCCATCTACAAAATATAATGTACCATTTACACCATGAGATTCAAAATTTGTAAATTGAAGATTAGTTTGATTAGTTCTAGGAATAGTAGTAGCTGCTGCTAAAGCACTTGCTATAATACCACCTTTATAAAAAGTTAAACCATTTTGTGTATTAGCAGTATTAGCATTAATATCTAATGTTAAGACAGTATTACTTGTAATAGATAATACTTTATAAAAGTTACCATCAATTTTTATATCATCACCTACAATAAATTCAGAAGTAAATACAGTACTAGTTCCTGTTACTGTTGGTGAACCTGCACTAATTGAAACTGTTCCAGTAGCTGCTGTAAAAGTATCTTTATTTATTGTAACATATGAAGTACCTGTAGTACTAAAATATAAATCATCTCCTTGAGCTACTACAACTCCATCAGCATATCCTGATATACCATGAATAATATCTGTTGATACACCAGAAGGAATAACTCCACTTGTAGTACCTAGTTTTTCATAACCACTTATTCTTCTATAACCACCTGTTGTAGATGATTCAAAATTTTGTAACTTAGTTGCAGCTCCAGGTGTTCTAAATAAAGCATGAGAACTTGAAATTAAATCCAAGCCACCTTGTACTGTAATAGAAGCTCCTTGAGTTGGCATAGTTTATTCCTTAATATAAATATGTAAATCTTACATCTGACATATACTCTGGTTGAGGAGAGTTTAATTGGTCAGCCATATTTTGTAATCCTTTTTTATATTCATCTAAAGCTAATTGCGATTGTGCAATATTATCTTTAAATTGATAAATATAATATCTAGCTCTTGCTAGTAAAACTGGTTTGTACTGTTCAGGAAATAATACTTTGTCAGTATCATTTGTTAATTCAGCAGGTCTATTATAAGCAAAGAAATAAATTCTGTATACACCATCAGGTATTGGAGATAATCCAAATCTTCTTCCATCTGAACTTCTTAATACTCTTACTGGTGTTGCATAAGTTTGTGTGTTAGCTTTACTTGCTTCTTCATTTGCAGCATAATTTTGTCTCCATGCTGATAAAGTTGTAAATGACAATTTATTAATTGTATGTGGAGAAGACTTACCTGTAACACCTTCTGTTGTTAAAGTAAAATCATCCCAGTTAACTGAATCATAATCTGTATCTACATCAGTTGAACCAGCTTTCATAAGATACCATCTTTGTCCAGCTACAGTTTCAACAAATGTATTACCATAATAATCATTTTGAGGTGCTGCAGTTTTTAGCCAAGACCATTCATCTACTGCATCTACTATATCAAAGTAAGCTCTATTAACACAATTAGATACAAATTTTTGTATACCTAATGCTCCTGATACTGTTGTTACTTCTGGTTCATTTATTTCAACCAGTAATTCGTTTGTCATTGATAGATAAGTTTTAGCCATTTAACAGTTCCATGCTCTTAGTGATTTATTAATTCTTGAATTAGGGTCTCTTGCAGTTTTCTTAGATGTAAGTTTTTTCTTCATCCCTTTCATCCTCGCACAAAAACTCTTTCTTCTTTTGTTGCCTACTACTTTACTTGGTGCTTTAAGATTTCTTTTCTTACCAGTTTTAGTTTTACCTTTATTGTAAGAAGCTCTACCTTTAGCATTCAGTCCTCCAGATTTAGACTTACCCTCTTTACGAGTCCAAGCAGGTGAAGACATTATACCCATTATTATTTTTCCTATAAAATATATGCGATTATAATTAAAACAGCTATAATAACAACTTCTTTTTTATGATGTTCTTTGTAGTGATTAATTTTATTTGTCCAATATTTATTTAACATAATTTTTCTCCTAAATTAATAGGATGGGGATATTACTACCCCCACCCAATAGTGTATTAAAAATTAATCTATTGTGTAGATAATTTTACCAGCGACTTCTGGTCTTAATACTTTTCTTCCCCATACCATTAAACCTCTAACGATATCTGAGAAAGTACCTGTGTCTCTAACAGTTTCCACTTTGTTCATGCTTGACGCAGCAGCAGTTGAACTCATGTGACCGAATAGAGCTACAGGTGCAGTTGCTGAACCAGCAGGTGTAGCACCAGATAAGTCATTAGTTGGTAGGTTGTTTGATTTGTACATTTGGAAACCTCTAAGTAATCCAGATGCTACTAAACCATTTCTGATTGAACCTTGACCAGCATTAAAATCTACTGATAAAAGTTTTGATGCAGAGTTAGAAAGTTGATTGTACCATTCAGGTGCAGCAACAAACCATCTTCCATCTTCAGGTGCGTTAGCTTCATCTAATTCCTTAGCAGCTAATGCCATTTGGTTTAGAGGGTCAACTTCACCACTTGCAAATCCAATATCAATTGGAGTTGAAGTAGTTCCCATGCCTGTAGTTACAGTTGCACCAGCATTAATAGCTGCTAAGATATTACTATCCATTGCATCTCTTAACGCATAAGCAGCATTGTCTGCAGCTATAGCTTGGAAGTTGATATGAGAGAATCTCTTCTCTAGGTCATCAATCTTAAATGAAAAAGATTTAGCTTGGTCTACAGTTAGAACAAGTTCTTGGTCAGTTAAAGCAGTTGATGTTACAGCCAGACCTCTTGTGTAGTCTGCTACTGCGATTTGAGGCTCTTTGATAATGTTAACAGTATCACCGAAAGATGAGATTTCTCCCATGTAGTCTGTGTTACAGATTGCTTCTGCTACTGCAGCTTTTCTTAGAGCTATTTGTACTTTCTTTGAATAGATTTCAGGAATGAAAAACCCACTAGTTTGACCTGAAACACCTAATCCAAAGTTATATGTTGAACCACCAGCGAATTTAGCCATTGTAGTTACTCCTTTGTTTAGTTGTTGATAAAAATGAAAATAGAATTAATCTATAATTCTACCTTCTCTTTGAGCTTTTAAAATATCTTTTTCATATTTCATAAACTCTGAATCTGATAATCTTTGAATATCAGACCTTTTGAAGAAAGGTTCTTTAGAATCAGGTACTTGAGTTTGTTCGTTAGTTTTAACCAACAAGTCTGCACCTTCATTCTTCGGTTGTTTCTTCGTAGTTTTTTTATCAAGTCCAAGACCTCGGTCCTTCTTATACAAGTCAATTGCTCGTGCAGCTAATGCTCCATTAGAGTTATTTTCATATATCCAGTTTTTAATTTCCATTGGCTGAGTATCTGCCCAGTTATGAAAATCATCAGACTCTTTGATTTCCTCAAAGTCAGGATGATATTTTGAAAGTTCAAGTGCAGCTTCCTTTTGTTGTAAAGTAGTATTTGCTTTCTTTAAACCTTCTAACTCGTCTTGTAAAGTTTTAACTTCATTTTGCGATTGTAAGTGAGATACAGTTTCCACAACTCCATAAATGTCAGGATAATCGTTTTTAAAAGCTTCAAGCTCTTCTTTCGATTTTGGTGGTTGGTAAACAGGTCTGTTCTCTTTAAGTTGAACTTTAAGGTCACTTTCCTTGCTGTTCCATTCACCTAACTTCCTATCATAATATCGTTTTAGGTCGTCATATCTTTTCTTATAATCAACTTTTGTATAAGGGTTAGATTCTACATTTAATGCAGACTCTTGAACCTTATCCATTGTTGCATCAGTATTCTCAGCATTATCATCTGGGTTGCCTTCGGCAGTAGCATTTGATAAACCTTGATTACTTTCAGGGTTTGGCACAAACAAACCTTCATCAGCAGAGGTTCTATCTTGTGGCATAGCATCATCTGTATGCCAAGATTTTTTCCTGTTGTAAGGGTTTGCTTCGGCTTCTTGTCTTCCTTCTTCGTTTTTGTTACTCATCGTGTCCTCCTTTAGGGCTTCTTAACTGAAGGTAGCTAAGGCAGGTGTTTTGTTTAAAACGAAACTACAAGGGCTTATAATATAATTATTATAAGGTAGCTTGTCTATCCATAGAGTTACCTTTCTCTATAAATTTTTTTATACTATCTCTTCTTCTTCTTGAGATTGATTACCAGCATCATAAGATTCTTCTGCTTGTTTCATCATCTTTCTTAATTTGTCTACACCAATATTCTTAACTGCTTTGGCTGTAAATACAAATTCACCATCTGATAAAAGTGCTGGGATAGAGTCTGAAGTTCCTGTACCTGGTCCTTCTACTTCTCCATCGTCTGTAAATTCTGTTGCTACTAATTTAGGAATGATAGCTTCTAGTTCTGGATGCATATCAATGGCTTCATCTAAAAGATTTTCTTCTTCATCTGATAAAGCTGAAGTATCAATAATAGCATCCATACCTTCTAAGTCTTCATCAGTAATATCTTCTTCATCATCCATAGGCATTTCATCATTCATACCCATTGGTTGTAATAAAGATTCTTCTTCAGTTTCTAATTCTTGCATAACTGGCATTTCATCTTCAACAATATTACCTTCAGCATATGCTTGATACTCTGGTCTTTGCATATTATATTTTTCTGTTACTGCTCCACCGATTGCCATTTCTACTTTTCTATCTTTGGCTTTAAATTCTGCTAAATCTTTTTCTTGTTTAGCTGTTAATTTAATACCTTCTTTTTTTAATACTTCTAATTTTTTAAATTTAACTTTATCAGCTCTACTAATTAAATCATCAATATCTGCTTCTTCTAATTCTGGTATATCATCTGCATCTATAGGTTCTACTTCATCACCTATTGCATATTTTTTTCTCATTAATCCACCATATGCTTTTTTAATCACACCTTTACCTATTAAAATATCTTTCTGTGTTACATCACCATCACCACTTAAATCTGGGAAAGCTTCTCCACCTTTATTAAATCTTGTTCTTGATTTATCTAATGCTCTAGAAGGTAAACCTTTTCTAGCAGACATAGGAGTATTAACATCATAAGGTGTAATACCATCAGATGTTTTATCTTCTTTAGCTATATAAGGTGGCATTGACATTAATCCACCTGTAGCCATTTTAATTGCTTTTACTTTTTTCATTTTACTCCTTGCTTAATTATAGCAATATTAATTATATTAGTCAACACTAATATTATTTTACTATATCTCTTACATTATTGGGCAGGTTCTTCAACTTGTCCAGTAAATTCCATCTCCCCTGGCATTGGTGTATTACCAGGTCCGATTGGGCTTTCGCCATTTCCAGGGTTGTTTGCTCCTGGAGTTTCTGGAGGTACTCCTCCATCACTACCCATTGCTCCGAGTTCACCAGGTATAGAAGCTTCTGGGCTAGTTCCTTTGTTAGCATTTTGTTGTCCTATTATTTTTGCGTAGATTTCTGCTTCGTCTTTAGTATTTAAAATTTCTGCTGGGTCTAAATCTAAAGAGTGAGCTAATTCTTTTATTACTTCTGACATTCTTACAAATGGAGCAATAGCAGGATTCTGTACAGTTTGTAAGAACATAGTTAGTCTTTGACTTCTAACTTCTTTCTTCATCAAACTAGATGAACCTGTTGCTTTAATTTCTAAGTCACCATGTATTGGTAAGTCACCTTCATAGAATTGCATATTCCATTGGAACAATGCTTCACCTAAAGGTTTAATTAATTGGTCATCAATATTTTTAATTACTGTTTTAATATTTAATGATGCTGCTCCCATTAACATTGACATACCAGATGCTGTTCTTGTCATAGATTGAACACCTGTTTGTCCATGTGAATAAGATGGTAGTCCTGTAGATTCATCTGCAAGTTGTCTAAACTTATCAAACATCTGCATATTTTCTACAGCAGTATTTGGAAACTTTAATCCATAGATTGATTGACCAGGAGAACCAGCTTGTCTTTTAAAAATCTTACCAGGAAATACTTCCATAGTTTGATTAGAAGCTAATGCTGATTCATCAACATCAAATACTAAATTACCAGCTAATGCTAAATTATCAATTGCCATTCTTGCATGACCATTCATAATCTGTTGTGCATCATCCATGTTTTCTGGAACACCAATACCAAAAAATGTATATGGATTTTTTTCATATACAAAAGATTGATAAGGAGTTCTAAAAGGTTTAAATGGATTTTGAACAATTCGAATTACTTTATCTCTAATCATCCAAACATTAACTTGAACTTCTTCCATGTCATCAACAGACTCATCAAGTTCTAGACCTTCTTCTCTAGCACTCATAGCATCTATTGTTCCCCAGTATTCTAATACTTCAAATCTATTTGATTCAATATCAGGGTACTGACTTTTTTCTAAATCTATATCTGTTTCCCAAGATTTCTTATTATACTTAGCACCCATTCTTATACAATCCATAATTGCTTGTTTGTTAAAGAAAGGTCTGTTAGCTAAATCTAAAACTTGGTTTCTATTTAATCTATGTCTTTGAATTACAAATTCTGCTTCTTCCATGTTTCTAGCATTAGGGTCTGGATAAAAATCCCATATACTAACAAATTCCATTTTAGGAACTTTAACAGTTTCAGGTGAATACTCTCTACCATTACCATTATCAGTATACTTATGTAAAGTTTTATTATAAGTAAAAGGTCCTTTGATAATTCCTGTTCCAAGTAGACAAGCTTCAAAGATTGCACTTCTTAATTCTACACTTCCATTTGATTCTTCTATTTGGTCTAAGATTAATTTCTCTAACCTTCTAGCTGCAATCTGTGCAGGTTTAATCTGAGGCATCTCAGGACTTGGAGCTGGTCCAGAAGTTAAGTCTGCATCTTCATATTCTTTTTCTAAAGAACCTAAGTTAGCATCATTATTTAATGAACCGAAAGTTGCACCAGGAGCTAAATCATTTCCATCACCAGGAAAACCTAACCCACCATTTGATTGTTGCATGATAGGTTCACCAGGAGTATAATCCATGTTACCTTCAATACCTGGAGTAGGTTGTTCATTTTGATTCATACCCATTTGTTCTTTTAATGGATTTAAATGAGCATACTTATCAATACCTTCAGGTACTCTAGTTTCTTGAATAGTTAATGGAAATTTATTTGCACCAAACAGTACATCAATCAATTGACCATATGCTGCTAGTACTTTTGTTTTAGTTACTTTAACAAAGACTCTAGATTTTTCATGGTCTCTGAAAGCTACATTTTTAAAATATCTTCCTCTGTAATTATGAAAAGCTTGTAGCCATCTATCTTCATCATCTTCTCTAGTAGTTTCACATTGTTGAAACCTAGAATTAATTTGAGCAACAAGATTAGAAATTACTTCTTCTTCTTTTGCTTCATCCATAGATGGATTTGAATCTTCTCTAATCTGGTCGTAAGTAGCCATATATAATTCCTTAAATTATTTGTGCAGTAATATAATAATACAGTTATTATTACCTCTTGTCAACTATTTTCTTAATTTCTACGATAACACTATTAGGGATAATCGTGCTGTTTCCAATCTCTTCAATCTTACCTGACTCCTCATCAGCCAAAGAATAATCTCCAAATATTCTAGTCACTCCTTTAGTCTGAGTTAATAAGTGACCTTTAGTAACACAAATAGGCAGCTTTGCTTTCTTACAACCTTCGATAGATTGCCATGAGCTGTCGGAGCAAATATCAAGCCAGTACACAGAAACTAAAGGATACTTGTCTATTTCTCTAGTAGCTCTAGTATTTAATTTAATCTTCTTCTTAACCATTACCCTTCTTCTCCTCTTGTTGTTGTTTTAGTTTATTAAATCCTTTCTTACCTTTTCCATAAGGGTTAAAATTACCTTTACCTTTTACCTGGCTATCCTTAGCCCAGTCAGTAAATTGGTCTTTGATTCCTCCAGCATCTGAGTATTTATATATATTCATTTTAAATACTTGATGTATATTATCTTGTTTTAAATATTCTTGAAGTTCTTCATAAGTCATAACCTCATCATATTCTTCATTAGTCTGTTTATTTTTAAAAGTATATAAAGGCATATTAATATCCAAAGGTTGGGTCTGATGGTGTCCATCTTTTTTTGTTTGACATTTCTTCCCATACTGAAGTTGCTCTAGGTCTAGACATAATTAAATATCTTAGAGCATCGTAAGCATGGTCAGATGCTTTTGTATCTACATCCTCTGGTCTACTAGGGTCAATAGGTATAGATTGTATTTCTCTTATTAAGTTTGGGCAAGATTTAAATATCTGAAGCTTGGGTCGACCTTTGTCGTTTAATTTTAATCTTTCATGTATTTGTATCTTGCCTTGAATTCTGTTCTTGTCAGCTCTTCTAAGCTTGTGTCCTGCTCTGGATAGTACTTCCCCTACAGTTGGACCAGTAGCACCTGTCCTTGCCCACGCAGCTCCATCTAACACACCACTTACAGACAACCTATCCTCTTTCTCAAACTCAAAGATTCTAGTAGCTAAGTCTTCGCCTGTTAAACCTTTCTGATATAATTCTCTATAAACAATTAATGTTTCATCACTTGGGTCTACTGCTGCCCACACTACTGCTGATTCTGCTGCATAACCATAGTCAATTCCTTTTACTCTTATCCAATGTTTAGGTAAATCAAAAGGTTCAACTACATGATTATCATAATCAAATTCTGTAAAGGCAGCTCCTTCGGAAACATCCCAGTTCCCTTCTAGTAATTGTTTTCTTTGTACAGCAGGTAATGATTGTAACATCTGCTCGTACTTACCATCTTCAGATAGATAAGGGTTATCTTCTAATCTAGCTGGTATAAATTTTCTTGTTATTTTATCTTCCCCTTTAAAACTTTCATTTGGTGGAGCTGGGTCTAGATACCTTTTCTTAACCCAGTTTCCTCCAACTCCTCCAGGGTTTGCAGTACACCGAATGTAGCATTGTATTGCATTATTAGTTGTTCTCAATCGTGATTGCAAGTATTGGAGTGGGAACTCTGTTGGATACTGTGTTAACTCATCTATACCTATCCAGGTATATGATTGTCCTTGGTATCTATAAACATCAGCATCTCTATCAAGGTAACCAAACTCCAATGAAGCTCCTGAAGGGAATCTCCATATCTTTTCGACTTCTCTAAACTTTGCACCCTTAAAAGCTTTAGGGTACAACTCTCTAGACTTATCTATTAGTTCTCTTAATTCAGGCATTGACTTTCTTAATAATAATGCTCTATGTTCTTTAATGTGCATAAATCTTAATGGGTCTACTAACATAGCATAAGATTTACCACCTCCAGCAGAACCACCATACAATACATCTTGTTCAGGTGCTGCTAGAAAATCTGTTTGTGGACCTTCATTAGGTTTAAATACTATTCTTTCTTTTTCTTCTTCAATGAGTTTCTTAACAGGACTAGGTAAGGTATCAAGTTTGTCTTCTTCGATAACCAAACCTTTCTTGGTTTCTTTATTCGTTTCGGCATTTTGTACAACCTTTAATGTTTCTTTTTTATCTCGGAGTCTTCTTGTTTTATTCTCTAAGTTCTTTTTTAATCTAGCTATTTCTTTCTCCTTAGCCTTGACAGCTTTCCTTGAAGCCATCTTAGCTTTATGAGCATATCCATAATTATATTGTCTTTTTGGTTTCTCGTCAGCCATTCTTACTTAACAAACCTTTTACTTGTATTACTGGTTCTGGTTTATCTTTGTCTATGATTTTCTTTAAACCCATAGCAGATAATTTCCTACCTGTTTGATGTTCTAATATTTCAACTGCTCCTCTTAAACTAAAAGCACCTGACTTAACACCATCCTTCATTTCTTTTAATGCTGATACTTCTTTATCAACAACCTCTAAGGTTTTATTATCTTCATTTAATCTATAACCAAAAGGAATAGTAGAACTATTTCTCTTCATCATCTATCTCCACATCTTCTGCATTAGCATCTATTAATTTTTCTTTAGCAGGTATAATGAATATTCCTGATGCTGCTGTATGCGTTACATCAAGCTTATCTCTTTTCGCAATACCTACTCTATCCAACAAAGTCTGTGCTGCTTGTAGTTTAGCATTGACTTGTGGTATAGGGTCATCACTCTCTAATATCTCCACTAACTTCTGACTGGCTATTGGTGCTGACTTTGCTAGAATCTTTGTGGCGACATCTACAATCTCATCCTTTAGGGAATCTATAACATTAGACTTTGAACTGTCAGCATACCCTGCTTCCTTTAGAGCTAGATTTATATTACCTTTAGCAGCACCACCGAGGGCTGTTAGAAAGTGTTGTTGTTGGTCTGTTAGTTTTCTTTGTTTGTTTTCTGAGTTACTTGGTAGAAAGTTATTGTTCATGTATTCATTATAACAAGTTTACATCTAGTTGACAACATTTATTTTTATTTAGAGTTGACAAATGCAGAAACACCTGTATAATATATATATCAACCCTCCAGGGGGTGAAACATATAAGTCTATCTGGGTCAGTCCAGCAATATAGCAAGTCTTATGAGAATCTTTA
>ENA-UZXD01008414-UZXD01008414.1-metagenome-genome-assembly--contig:-Day-3-50m-contig-8414_pt1 | contig 13754 bp, 21 predicted proteins | sample MGYA00260344_ERZ794904 | MGnify/ENA metagenome assembly ERZ794904 | reverse complement strand
ATTTACTACTATTTGGGCGGGGTTGCTACCGTTTGCGCCAATTTTCCCTAACCCCGCCACGGAGACTCGCGTAATTTGATTTATTTGCACAAAAGGACACAAAAAGGCTTGACATTTGTACTCGTAGGCTTTATACTGGCGCCGGCGCGCCAAAATTCACCAGAGACTTGCCCCTCAGCCCCAAGCCCTGTAAAACTTTATTTGCACCATTGCACAAAATAGTAGTAGTACTACTACTGGCGCCCCCGCGCCAATTCCCTGCGGAGACCTGGTCTTTTGCACCAAATCTCGTAAATATAAATTTGCACCACAGCACTAAATAATCGTTGTTCTACTACTGGCGCCCCCGCGCCAAATTTGGCAAGGGATGTGCTGTTTCACGTGAAACATGGTGCAGCGTTTCACGTGAAACATTAAAACCATTCGGGATGGTTTCGAGAGCGCCGCTGTTTTTCGAGCCATTCGCGATATTCTTTTTGGCGAAGCTTTTCCGTAAAGCAAACCATGCCCACCGTTAAAAGAAAAAGAAAAAAGATTGCAATGTAAATTTCCATTATGCGCACCATTCCATTTCGCCAGCATCCCATCTATAGATTTCGCGATCGCCTATTTCATGTATCATGGAAATAATTATTTCCGCAGCGTCGAGCGCCTCATAGGGGTAAAGAAAATTTCCCACCATTTCAGTCCATCCCGCGCCCCTCGCAATTTCATTCACGCCGTATATATCCTGTGCCTTAGATATCAGAAAAAACTCTAATGATTTGTAGCTAATGCAGGGGCCGATATCATTGCCCCCCATCGACAGCTGCCCCATAATAGGATCGTTCCCAGCAAACGCAACCAGCTCAATCCGTTGAGAGAATGTTCTTTTCTCCGGGTCTTTTGCCTTACCTATTTTTACGAAATAGGTAGTGTCTAGTTTTCTGGATAAGTCTGCACCAATTGCAACATAACAATAATTCATTATTTAATTTCCCTTTTTTCTAAAAAAGCGTCTCTGATCGCGGCCAGTTTTTTTCCTTTTGATCGCGCGAATTTATATGTATTTGACGCATGGTGTTGATGTTTGCCAGCTTGGTAGAACCATATAAATTCGTTTAATTCGTGAGTAGTAAGCTCCAGCACAAAAAACTCTTGTGTGCTAGTTTCTTCGTAAAGCTCCGGCACCATTCGCTCTTTTGTTTCAGTAACTTCGCGTGCGATTTGTCTAATAATATCCATTTTTATTTCCTTAGTATAGTTGTTAGTAAAGTTTTAATTCCGATTTTCTTATCGTTATAATCTATAGTGTGCCATTCGGAATTTATAACACGCTCTTTTAGAATTGAGATTCTGTCGTAATAGGAAAGTGCATTTTCATCGTTAGCAGAAAATTTCCAGTACGTGAGTGGCGAATTTTTGCGAAGTGCAATTCTATCGCATTGCTCTGCTTCCGAAATGGAAAGCCAGAATTTTAGGAAAGTGACATTTTGCGCCGCTTCCCATTCAAGGTGAACGTCGAGAAAATTTTGGTATTGTCTCTCAGTACACCAGCCGTTGACGTATTGCACAATAGCGCGTGAATACCAAGATCGGTCGTAAAACACAATCTGTGAATCGGCTGGCATTTTTTCAGTCCAGTATGGCAGCCAGTTTTTCATGGTGCGCTTGCTAGGTTTCCTTGACGGAACAACCGAATACCACGCAGGGTTTAGGTAGTGAGTCAATTCGCGGATAGTGCTGGATTTTCCAGCGGTGTCTCTGCCTTCCAGAACGATAGCGATTCTGCTATCATTCTGGTCTGCAAATTCGTTGAATTGTGCAAGTAAATTTTTCATAGTGCATACCCTATTTCGTCAGGATTTTCGAGTGGAGTTGGACAGCCGTAAATATTGTTTTCACGTTTCCATTGAACAGTATCTAAGCCGATTTTCTGGCAGTCTTTACGTTGAGCATTGGCGAATTTTGCCTTTGCCATTTTTTCCTGCATATTGAAAAATTCAGAATGTCCGCCAACATTTTTTTGACCTTTTGCTTTCAAATCGCGAAATAAGCCAGCGAGTCTAAACGCTTTGTTTTTCTTATGAAAAAATTGTTCGCTGGACAGTGTCTCGTCAAACGTGCCAGTAGTCAAAGCGATAATTTCAGCGCTGACTGAACCTTTCGGCAAATCAAAAGATGTTTCGATATTTCGCAGTGTTTCTATAATGCGAGATTCAACGCCGTTGAAACCGCCATCACGACAATATTTTGCAAAGCCGTTTTTTAGAACGCACATTCCAGCAAATGCTGGAACATATTTTTCTAAGCCACGCAAGCGCCAGAGATAGTTGAAACCGAAATCATCAAACGGCGAGCCGTCAATTGAATTAGGTGATTGTGTAGATTTAATTGTAATCATTTTTTATGCCTTTTTTAGTAATTGAGATTGATTGTACAGGGTTGCGTCAACATTAGCAACCTTTAATTTTGTCGCCATTCGCAGAACGCTGATATTATCATCATAAAATACGGCGAAATTTCGCAGCCATTGCATAGATTTTCCCATGTCTTTGGCGAGTTTATAAAGTGCCAGCCTTTTTAGCTGTGCATCTGGCATATCATTGCCAGCATAACGCGAGTATATAAAATCATATCGCAGATTGTTATCCTTCAGGAATTTATAATCTGCGTCACCTAAAACACGCGCTGTGATAATAGCGATTTTTTTATCTAATCCTTTAGACCATTGTTTGCCAAGTGGCAAAAGTGAATCGAGTGCGATTTTTTCGGAAGTGTTATTTTCCTTCCATTTCGCGAGGTTGAGAGAACCATCAGCCAGAGTATTCTGTCTGTGGGTTGAGTCGATGGCTGTGCCATCAAGGTCAAATATTAAGAGCATAAAGATATCCGATAATTCCGAGAGTATTTAAAAAGAGTAAATTGTAGCAGCATTTTTCTGCCGCCTGAAACATTAAGAGTGACAACCCAAACATGGCGAGTATTTTGCCTTCTGGCATGTCGATTATAAATGGAGCGGTGGCAAGGCACAGAGTGCCAAGCCACGTTACCAAGTCTAGCAAACGAGCAAAGCTCATTAGCCTATGCTCATTAGTAGAGCGACGAGCGACTTCATAGAAGCGCCCTCCAAACCTGAAAGGTTTTCAGAGCTTAGTGCTCTGGAAATTTCAGCGACTACATCAGCCTTTGTGGGCTTTGCAGCGGAACGAGCGCGAGGCGCGTCCTTCTGGTAAATCTTAAGCGTTACCGCTTTAGATATAACAGAGCGTTTAGAAACACCAAACTCTGCCGCGAATGCTTCCGCGATAGAGCTGGTAATGGGTGCGGCTGAGATCAGCGCCGCTTCCTGATTAGCTGTATAAGCCATGTTATTCTCTCCTTGAGAATAGTTAGAAAAAAGGTTGCGTGATATTCCTTGCTCAAGGGAGCTATCACTACCGCTATATACCTTCACGGTGAGGTTGTTGCTTGATTTCTCATTGTTCATACGGAGTATTGTAGCATAAAAAGCGGTAAATGTCAAGCTATTTCTTAGACTGTTTAGTCATAAGCATATGCTATTTGCGATCCTTCCAAAAGGTTTTGAGGTTCGCTCGAAATTTACGCTCCAGATGTATCTGCATTTCCGCGTCAGCGCGATTCTTATAGAATCCAGTTCCTAACGGGGTCAGCCCGCGATACGCTGCGAAGCCCGCTATATTTTCTATGATGGAGTATCCACCTTCTAGTTTATGTCTCATTTTAATTCCTGAGTTGTTCTGGCAATAGCTACCGCTTCCGCCATAAGTTTGCGCGTTGCCGCGTTGATTTGGTTGCGTGATATTCCTTGCTCAAGGGAGCTATCACTACCGCTATATACCTTCACGGTGAGGTTGTTGCTTGATTTCTCATTGTTCATACGGAGTATTGTAGCATAAAAAACCGCAAATGTCAAGCTATTTCTTAGACCGTTTTGGAATAAGAAAGTCAGTTCAGGCACCGCCTGGTTGTAAGCAGATGAGAATGATTCTCATCTCGGGCACCGCCTGGTGGTGGGACCAACATCACCCAGGCTAATGGGGGCGGTTAGTAGACATCATTCTTAGTGATGCGCGCGGGGACCTCTTCACGTACAACTTTGGGGTTTTTCGAGATACCTTTTAAAAAAACATCTTGACATTTAATGTCATTTTTAGTATAATTCTTTTTATGACTATATATAGATATGATTTTACAATAGCTGAACAAGAAGTAAATGCACTAACTTACCCTATGGATACCACAGGGCCTTCTCATAGTACTACATATATGAGTGATACTAATCTATATTTTAAACAAGGGGACACTATACAAGTAAGACACTTACATCCCGACACAACAACTTCTCCCCAGTTAAATATAAATTACGCAGGGCCTGATATACATGGAGCAGATCCTGATCCTACTGTTACAACTTGGCAAGACGGTAACCCCTCTTCCACTACTGTTTCAAGAACCCGGGAATGGGATAGTAGCTATAGTACAGACGATTATACTAGATGGTTCTTTTTCGCACCAGATGCAGACGGTGACACTGTCTACTCAAGTAGTATAATTTTCAGAAAAGTAGGTTATACGGGGTTTACGTGTGGTGTTGGGACTGCAACAGATGGAGCAGTAACTCAAGGAGAGGATATAACTTTTAGGGTTGCAACTTTGCCTGGCTTAGACACTTGGAGTTCTTCTACTCCTAATGCTGACCGTATATACCTTTCAATACGGAACGCTTCTACTCTTGTACTAATGGATCCACGTACGTATACCTCAGGTGATGCTTGGGATAACTCAACTAGTGAACTAGGAGTTTTTACAACAGCTGATAAGGATACGGTTTTAACAGTAGGTTCAGGGTTCCCTGTAGGAACTTATACAGTATATTTAACTCACTACAATAATGCTACTAGAATGAATAATTATGACACAGCCAATGTAGGAAATAGATTTCATAGTACTTATATGCAATTTGGGAGCGTAACTATGGTAGTTAGTGCGTCTAGTGGGGGAAGTGGCCCCAACCCCGCTGCTTTTTCTTTTACTGATCAAGGACCTTCAGGAATTACAGGAGGTACAACATATGCAAGTAACACAGTAACTCTATCAGGAATGAGTCAAGCGAGTACAGTAACAGGATTTACATTCAACGAAACGTTTAATGGCTACCCTGCCTATCAGATAGGTGGTGCCGGCAGCTGGTATCTTGACATCCCGTCGACTCGGACACCACCTGAGTCCAACATAGCCGTTCCTGCAAACACAACCATTAGACTAAAACGTCCCGCGAGTAATACAGCGGGTGGAACGGTAACAATGAATGTAACAGTAGGAACTACTCAATCAGGTACTTGGAGTATTACTACACCAACTGCTGATACCGAGCCTGATGCTTTTCAAAGTCAGTTAAGCAGCACACCTTATAGCAGTCAAGCCCTAAATGCAACGGTAACAAGTGATTTAGTAACTATGGCGGGAACATCCGCAGGAAGTTCGTCTTCCGTCTCCGTGTCAGGCGAATCAGCATACTGGAGATCCCGAGCAGATTCTAGTAGCTCTTTTACAGTTTATTCTTCTTCTACAGGCACAATCCCTGCAGGACACCAGTTTCAGTTCAAGTTTAATGCTAGTGGTGTTAATGCCACGGAGACCAGTGCAACTATAGACGTAGGAGGAACAACAGGTACTATTGTTGCTACCACAGTAGCAGGTAGTAGTGGAGGGGGCGCTGCGACGCCTAACTACGGATTGAAGATTTTAAATAGTGATGGCACAACATTATTTGGAAATGAGTTAAGAACAGGAAATGTAGTAAAATACTCAACCGACCCAGAAACTGTGGGAGCAGCCTCAGGGTCAACATTAGGAAGCGTTACAATTTCTGGCGTTGAAGGAATGACAACCGGCAACTCAGATGAAATCGGAGTAATTTTAACACCGGTAGTACACGGATTACTGTCCACCTACCTCACTGTAGTAAGGGGTGCGGGTTCTTTTAGTGTTACAAATTCACATACTGACTCTATACTCTTCCATTATACGGTACTAAGAGTTTAATTATGGGATACGGATTAAAAGTAACAGGAGTAGATACTGCAGGCGGTGATTTTTATGTAATAGATTCAGATACTTCTTCTACTGAATCTTTAGGTATTAAGACAGGAGGAGTTTATATTAGTGCTTCCAATGATAACAGAGCTTCAATAGCCGCAAATACAGCTTTCAGTAATTACACAAGCGCTTCCGGAAATTTTTTGTTTGCAAGATCAGACACAACCGGTGAAGCTTGGTTTTCGGACTATACTACAAAACTAGCAGGTAGCTTTGTAGTAGGTAAGAAACATGTAGTTAGCCAGGTAGGAACTACAACAAACTGGACCCAAGCAGTAGGCACTGCTAACCCCAGTAGGGGTGATGTTTTTACTGTGTTGCATGTAGGATCAGGTAACGGTGAGATGATGTTGCAGGAAACTACTGCAGCACAAGCCATGAAATATGCTGTGTTGCACCCTATAAGCACTATTACAACTAATGTAAATGGAAGTAATTATGGGATACAAATTAAGAATGCGGCAAGCCCTTCTAGAGTTATACTTGATAGCAGAAAAATAGATAAAACTATAAAGATTCATAAAATATGTGATAAAAATGCCTTTGTTGGGGGAAAATGGTCTGAAATGACAACGGCTCAGAAAGCTGCTAGTTTAGTGTGGGATGGAAGCTCTCAGAGCACAGTGGAATGGAAAAATACATATGTAACTATACTAGGAGCATTTAATACGGCTGATACTGCTTCAGTTTTTAGAATGGGAGGTTTTTATTTTGATAACTCGAATAAAAAAATCTATCACCTAGGGTATTTACAGGTTACATACTCGGGAGATTATACAGCATACCCCAACGCGTGCACAATATTAGTAGGAGAACTTATACAATGACAACAACAGTAGCAATAATAAATTCAGAAGGAGAGATAGTTCAAATATACAGCTCCGGACAAGAAGTAGAGGCTGAAGGTCCCTGGGGTCCTGATAATAGTATGACTGTGGTTCATATTAGTGGTGGAGTGGGGAATACAAACACTTTTATTACTCAGCAGTATTATAAAGACGGAGTTTGGTTAGAACGAAGTGTCCGTCCAAATACTTATTACAACTGGAAAGACGAAGCATGGGTACAAGATGTCGCGGGGTTATATGCAGCTGTAAGGCAAGAGAGGGGTAACCTTCTTACTATGTCTGACTGGACGCAGTACGTAGATTCTCCTTTGACCGACCAAAAGAAATTCGAATGGGCAGAGTATCGACAAACTTTAAGAGATATTATGGCTATACTACCTTCAGACCTTAAGGACCCCGAAGATCTGCAGTGGCCAACACCTCCATCATAGAAAAAAATATCTTGACATTGTAACCTTTTTTGAGTATAATTTTGCCATGACTAAAGAAGTAACAACAATTTCTCCTGAAGGACTTGAAGTAGCTAACTCCTATTTAACTCTTGGGAATATTAAAGGCGTCTGTGAAGATATGCAAGTCACAGAAAACAAAGTAGTTGATATTTTAAATCGACGAGAAGTTAAGAAGTACATCGATACTGTATATCTCGACTTAGGATACAGAAATAAAAATAACATTGCATCCTTATTGGATAATATGATCAATTCAAAGTTAGAAGAGGCCCAGGAGACGGGTGTATACTCTAGCAAGGACTTAGCAGACTTATTGCAAATGGCTCATAAAATGCGTATGGACGAGATCAAAGCACAAGCCGATCTTGAAAAAGCAGAAGGTTCCAATATTAGAAATCAGACAAATGTCCAGATTAATGATGGGATACCCTTTGGTCAAGGTAATTATGGTAAGTTAATGGACAAACTACTCAATGGAATTAACGCCCAATGAAAGGGAGCTAACTACACGATTCTCAGCTCATGAAGCTCAATGTGAAGAACGCTGGAAGACTGTGTTTGCACGACTTGAAGTCATGGAAAAGAAAATGGATAAGTTACATAGTCTTTCCCTAACCGCAACGGGGACAGTAATTCTGTTCCTAGGGGGAATTATTATAACATTACTTAACGGGTAGAGAAACCCAGGAACGTAGGAGAAAACAATGGAAGAAGCTTGTAAGTGTGATCTATGTCACTGTAACCCTTGTAAATGTTGATGATTATGAAGTATTTTAACATAGCAAAAGAATGGGTTATGAGTCGACTAGGTGAAAGAACTAGTTGGGATGGCGGGGTTATCATCGCTGGGTCACTAGCAATTATATTCTTAGGTGGCGTAGTTAAAATAGCAGCCTGGTTCGCATTAGCTTATGGCATCTGGACCGTATACAAGGAGGAGATGTATGAGTGATAATAGGTTTTCTGGGGATATGTCCCGGAACGAGGTTGAAATAGACCTAAATAAGTTTATGGAGTTGCTCCAAGAAGCAAGTGTACTGAAAGAACGTATACGCGAGTTGGAAGACCTAGAAACTAGAAACCCTTGGCAGAAACTAATCTTCCTAGCACAAGCTGTAGATAGCTGGAGAATATTTCCTCGTGCCTTCTTAAGTGTTTATATCTTCTTGCTGTACTATGCAACAATGTGGTTCATGAATTTACCAGACCCCACCCTAGAGCAGTCAGGACTTATATCAGTAATCGTAGGTGCAGGAGCTGCATGGTTTGGATTGTATGCAGGAACTAGTAAAGGTAAAACTGACCATTAGGTAATTCATGGCAATAGAAATAAGCAGAAAGGATATCGTAGCTGATAAGCTGCTAGATTTACAATCTGAGACAAGGTTTCTCAAACTACCAGTATCTCCCTATCTGGAGATGCTCGGCGTCGAACCTCTTGCCTCACAGAAGGCTATAATAAATGCCATAAATAATCCCAAGTACCGTTTTGTATGTGCGGCGGTGTCTAGGAGACAGGGTAAAACCTATATTGCAAATATTATTGGGCAACTAGTCTCACTAGTTCCAAATTCGAACATACTAATAATGTCCCCGAACTATGCCTTGTCTCAGATTTCTTTTGATTTACAAAGGACATTAATTAAACACTTTGACCTAGAAGTCACGAAAGACAACGCAAAGGACAAAGTAATAGAAATGTCTAACGGCTCTACAATTCGTATGGGTTCGGTTAATCAAGTTGACTCTTGTGTTGGACGTTCCTACGATCTCATCATATTCGATGAAGCCGCACTAGCGGACGGAAAAGACGCTTTCAACGTAGCTCTGCGTCCTACACTGGATAAAGAAAATTCTAAAGCAATATTTATTTCAACACCCCGTGGAAAGAACAACTGGTTCTCAGAGTTCTTTTTCCGAGGGTTCCAGGATGACTTTTCCGAGTGGGCGTCTATTCGTGCGACTTATAAAGATAATCCTCGAATGTCTGAAACGGATATTGCGGAAGCTAGACAATCAATGTCCGAGTCTGAATTTAGACAAGAGTACGAAGCTGACTTCAACACTTACGAAGGCCAAATTTGGAACTTCGACGCAGAAGAATGTATTTTCAATGGTAGTGAATTAGATACTTCTAAAATGGACGTGTTCGCGGGGTTGGACGTAGGTTATAGAGACCCGACAGCCTTCTGTGTAATTGGGTACGACTGGGACGAAGAGAAGTATTACTTACTAGATGAGTACCTGGATGCAGAGCAGACAACAGAGAAACACGCTAAAGAAATACAAACTTTAATAGCGAAGTGGGATATAGACTATATTTACATAGATTCAGCCGCACAGCAGACCCGTTTCGACTTCGCTCAGAACTATGATATTTCGACTATCAACGCAAAGAAGTCTGTATTAGATGGTATAGCACAAGTTGCAGGAATAGTAGACAATAATAACTTATTTATAGAGCAGGGATGTAAGGAAAGCTTGTCTGCGTTAGACCAATACCAGTGGGATGCCAATCCCAACCTAGCAAAAGAGAAACCGAGGCACAATTACGCATCACACATGGCGGATGCGTTAAGATACGCATTATACTCGTTTCAAACTTCGGCAACAAGTTTTTAGGATACCTGCTCAAAAATAGTTATTGACATAGTACCTCAAACTAGATATAATTCTTTTAATCGAAAAAAGAAATCCGAAAAACCCCTGATGGCTAAATTAAAACGAGATATAGTAAAATATATCCGAGATAAGGCAAAGAATAAGTATGAGAAGGGGTCGGCTTGCGAGATTTGCGACGCAACAGAGCAACTAGATTTTCACCATTTCTATAGTCTGGCACCTTTATTGCATAACTGGTTACATGATAATAAATTAAATCCAGAGTATATCCTGGCCTTACGAGAAGACTTTATAGAAGAACATAAAGCAGAGCTTTACGACTATACTGCAACATTGTGTCATAAGCATCACGTTCAGTTACATAGAATATATGGTAGGGACCCCGGACTAGGCACAGCAAAGAAGCAGATGCGTTGGGTCGAGATTCAAAGAGAAAAACATAATGGCGTGGTATAACAATATCTTTGGTGGGAAGAAAGCAGAGGACGAGGTTTTAGAAAAACTGAATCCTATTCAGCAGTACTTCGGCCAAAACCAAGGATCTCGTGAACAGACTCAAAGTTATGAAAAGTATTACGAAACTATAGAGATTGTTAATCGTGCAGTAAATATGGTTGTCGATGACTGTGCTGAGATTCCTACAGTAGTAGAGCCTATTAGCATCCCAGGAGTTATAAAAGGTATAAAAAGAGCCAAGGTAAACAGGCTTATAAACGAAGAGCCAAATCTATTTCAAGATATTAACTCTTTTAAGCGCAACTTAATTACTGATTATATCCTAGATGGTAACATTTTTATTTACTTCGATGGCGCGCATCTTTATCACATACCTGCTGCTAATGTTACAATACATGGCGATCCAAAAACCTTCATTGAAAAGTATACTTATAATGAAGTAGATTATTCTCCAAGGGAGATTATTCATATAAAAGAGAACTCTTTTCACGATATATACAGAGGAGTTTCTAGATTAAAACCTGCTGTTCGTACAATGGCTTTAATGGCCAGTATGAGACAGTTTCAAGATAACTTTTTTAAGAACGGAGCAGTTCCTGGTCTTGTACTTAAAAGCCCTAATACTTTATCCGAGAAGATTAAAGAAAGAATGATTCAATCCTGGGGGGTACGTTATAGGCCCGAGGCAGGCGGACGAAGACCTTTAATTCTAGATGGTGGAATAGAAGTCGACGCACTTTCTAATGTAAACTTCAGAGACTTAGATTTTCAGAGTTCTATAGCTGACAATGAAAAGATTATTTTAAAAGCAATAGGAGTCCCTCCAATATTATTGGACTCTGGTAACAATGCTAATATACGTCCAAATTTACGCTTGTACTATTTAGAGACTATACTACCTATAGTTAGAAAAATCAATTTTGGTATGGAACGATTTTTTGGGTTCCACATAAAAGAAGATGTTACAGATATTCCTGCTCTTCAACCGGAATTAAGAGACCAGTCACAGTATTATACTTCTCTAGTAAATGGCGGAATTATAACCATTAACGAAGCAAGAGAACAGTTAGGATTTGAGACTATGGAAGGTCAAGATGAAGTACGAGTACCTGCAAATATAGCAGGTAGCGCAGCAAACCCAGACGAAGGCGGAAGGCCCGTAGAGGATGATAATGGCGAAGAGTGAAAAGAAAAAACGTTTACACGCGAGAATAGTTCAAGGAACGTTAAAAGGTTTAGCAAAGGATTCTGTTAAACAAGGGTATCTTATAAGTAAGGAAGAAGCTATTAAAACCGGGCGTTTTAAAGAATCTTACTTGGATGATGAGGTTTGGTCTAGTTCTTGGGATACGATTATAAGGAATTTAAAGACTATTTGTCCTGAGACTGCAGATTTAAAACCTAAACCCAAAGCAGCCCCTAAGATTACTAATAGGGCTTCTGGAGAAGAGAATGGAAAAAATATTTAATCTTACTTCTACTTTTAAGTCTCATACTGAAGATGATGGAAGCATCATGATTAAAGGTATGGCAAGCACAACAGACTTTGATCGCGCGGGCGATTCAATATCCGCTGATGCATGGACTAAAGGTGGATTAAGTAATTTCGAGAATAATCCTATTATTCTTTTCAATCATGATTATAACCGACCCATTGGAAGAGCTACTAATTTAAAGAGCACTGATAATGGATTGGAACTTACTGCGAAAATCAGTAAGGCCGCTAAAGATGTAGCGGAGTTAGTTAAAGACGGTGTTCTTGGGGCCTTTTCTGTTGGTTTTCGAGTCAAGGATGCTGATTATATAGAGGAAACCGACGGATTAAGAATAAAGGACGCTGAGTTATTTGAGGTATCAGTAGTATCTGTACCCTGCAATCAATCAGCTACTTTTTCACTAGCGAAATCTTTTGACTCTATCGCAGAGTATGAAGACTTCAAAAAAACTTTCACTATTAGTGACGGGACGCAAGTCCAAAAGGAGATACAAATGTCTGAAGAGACACAACAACCCGTTGACTTGGAAGCTTTTGCTAAAAAAGTAGCTGAGGAAACTGCTGCTAAAATCGCAATGAAGCAAGCCGAGCAAAAAGCAGCCGAAATGGCTGTACAAAAGGATCTTGATGAGCAAGCAACTGCAAAAGCAGAAGCTAAGGCTCAACAAGACGAAGAAGTTAAAACCGCTATCGTATCTGGTGTAGAATCTGGTGCGACTCGTTTGGTAGAAGATATGCAAAAAGAATTCGAAGCTGCAAAAGCTGAAGAAATTTCTGCTCTTACCAAGAAGTACGAAGGCGAAGTAAAAGAGAAAGCTGAAGAGCTCGAATCTATGCGTAACCGCAAGTATGAGTTCTCTACACAGTCTAAAGAGGTTTTTGGTAGAGAAGCACTTGAAGCCAAAGTACTCGGTGCTATTACACGTAAAGGCTGGGATACTAATTTAGGTAAAAAAGTTATAGAAAAAGCTGGGATAGATTTCGGTACAAGAACGCCTGTTGATACTGACGGTAATCTTGATGTTGCTGTAAGTCAACAGTTCGAAGAAGAAGTTGCACTTGAAACTAAACTTCTTGGTTTGTTCCGTGAAATTCCTGTTCAGTCAGGAGCTACAATAATGCCGTTCGCTGCAGATGTTAATGCTGCAACTTTTGGCACTACTTTTGATATTGATACGGCTAATCAGCGTATTGATAATGGCGGAACTAATGGTCAGTATGACGTTACAAATAACGTATTAAGCACTGAACGTCTCGCAGCAGGTACCTACATTGATAATAATATCGATGAAATTTCTTTGGTTTCTTTCCTTCCAATGATTACCTCTGCTCTTGCACGTTCTCACGCTATAGCAACTGATAAGGCCATTCTTTATGGTACCTCTGGACCTACCCTGGGTATCGCAGGTGGAACTGGCGCTGACAAAGGTACGGGCCTCACGGCTTCAACCTCGGCTACTCTTGCTCAACTTGATGGCCTCCCTGCTTTTGCATCTACTATGCTTGAGACTGGCCGTGCTGCTATGGGTAAGTATGCTGTTAATCCTTCTGACATTGTTTATGTAGTTTCTATTGATGCATACTACGATATATTGGCAGAAGACGGAGACTTCCGAACTGTAGATAAAGCAGGCTCTGATATCGCTGCTAATATTAATGGTGCAATGGGAACCTTGTTTGGTTCTCCCGTTATTGTTTCTGCGGAACTCGCTCCGGCAAACTCTGGTACTGTTGCTTGTATTATTAATACAGGTCGCTTTGTTGTTGGACGTCTGCGTG
>ENA-UZXD01003792-UZXD01003792.1-metagenome-genome-assembly--contig:-Day-3-50m-contig-3792_pt2 | contig 13813 bp, 11 predicted proteins | sample MGYA00260344_ERZ794904 | MGnify/ENA metagenome assembly ERZ794904 | reverse complement strand
GACATGATAGGGCAGCGTGATGAAATTGCCGCGCAGGGCCATAAGGAAATGTTCTCGGGAGATGGGTTTCCCGATGTATCTAAGGTTGCCAGCATTAATGCCTATTTAGGTGCGTTTCCGGTGGCGAGAGCTTTGCAGGAAGGAGCGGATATTGTCATTACCGGGCGAAGTGTTGATAGTGCCGTCACATTAGGAGCCTGTATCGATGCATTCGGTTGGGGTCGTGGTGATTTAAACCAACTAGCCATGGGGTCTCTTGCAGGGCATATTTTAGAGTGCGGCCCTCAGGCGACAGGTGGCAATTTTACTGATTGGGAGCTCTCTAATAATCTTGAGAATATCGGTTATCCAGTGGCTGAGATTAGACAAGATGGTAGTTTTCTTTGCTCAAAGCCCAAGGGCACCGGGGGGCTTGTTTCAGTGGGCACAATTGCTGAGCAGATGGTTTACGAGATTGGTGACCCCCAAGCTTACATTTTGCCCGATGTGGTTTGTGATTTTTCCGAGGTTGAGCTGACTCAGATAGGCAAAGATTTAGTTGAAGTAAAGGGTGCAACTGGTTTGCCAGCGCCGGATAGCTATAAGGTGTGCTGCACCTACGCCGATGAGTTCCGTGGCGGAACCACCATGACTTTTTATGGCTTTGATGCTGATAAAAAAGCACACAAGCTTGCCGACGCGATCTTTGCTGCGTCTCGCAGTACACTTAACAAGATGGGTATGTCTGATTACAGCGAGACAAGCGTAGAGCTTATTGGCGCTGAAAGTCAGTATGGTATTAACGCAGCTGTGGCTTCTTGTCGCGAATTATCCATGAAGATAGCAGTCAAGCACTCAGACCCCGCGGGAATCGGCATATTGTTAAAAGAATGTGTTGGTTTGGGTCTTGCAACGCCACCAGGGTTATCTGGCTTTCAAGGTGGGCGACCTAAGCCCTCGCCGGTAGTTCGATTATTTTCCTTTGTACAGCCCAAGGGTAGGGCCCGTATTCAAATTGAAATTGATGGCACTTATATTGAGTGTCCAGACTCAGAGGGCACCACCCTTATTCGTGAAGACATTATTCGTCCTGCAGAGCCTCAGTTGCCAGAGGATGCAGAGATGGTGGAGGTCCCTTTGATCAAATTGGCCTGGGGACGCAGTGGTGATAAGGGAGATAAGGCTAATGTTGGCATTATTGCGCGCCAGCCTGAGTTTCTCCCCTATATTTATGCGGCCTTGAGCGAAGAGATTGTTGCTCAGCGATTCTCTCATTTTTTACCTGAGGACGCGCCCAATCACAGCGCGTGCTATGTCGAACGTTACTTAATGCCGGGTTGCAACGGAATTAACTTTCTACTCCACCAAGTCTTAGGTGGTGGCGGTATGGCAAGTATACGAAACGATGCTCAGGGCAAAGGGTTTGGGCAGTTGATGTTAGATGCGTCAATTCCAGTAAGTGCAGAAATTGCAGATAAGATTAGTCAGTAGAAATCATCACTTAAGATACATGGAGAGAGCCATATGGCGGTATTTACGTCGAAGATAAACACTAGTTCAGAGACTTTCTTACGTCAGCGAAAAGAGATGCTTGAGCTTGTTGATAGGCTTAATGAACTAAATGGACGCGGTCGAGCTATATCTGAGAAGCGAAAGCCGCGCTTTGATGCCCGCGGACAGCTAACACCGCGTGAGCGTTTAGCCCGTCTGCTCGACCCAGGCATGCCTTTTTTAGAGATTGGCAATATTGCCGGTTATATGGTCGATACCAAGAAAGAAGAAAAATCTATCCCTGGATCAACGGTTATTTCAGGTATTGGCTTTATTTCCGGTGTGCGCTGTGTGGTTGTTGTTGATGATAGCGGTATTTTAGCTGGCTCCTTAACTACTGCAGGCGGTTATAGAATTCGTCGCGCTGAGCAAATCTCTCTGGAACAAAAATTACCTTTTGTTCATCTGGTAGAGAGTGCTGGTGGAGACCTGATGAACTACACCGTAGAAGGCTTCAGTGTTGGGGGAGCATTGTTTGGCTCTCTCGCACAGTTGAGTAAAGCCGGTATTCCGGTAATTTCTATACTGCATGGCTCGTCTACCGCAGGGGGGGCTTATATGCCGGGCCTTAGTGACTATGTTATTGCCGTTAAGGGTAGGGGGCGGGCTTTTTTAGCCGGGCCACCGCTGCTTAAGGCAGCTACAGGTGAAATAGCCACCGAAGAGGAGTTAGGCGGGGCAGAAATGCATGCGACTATCTCGGGCTTGGCTGAATACCTTGCTGAGAATGACGGTCAGGGGCTGCAAATATGTCGCGAAGTCGTCGATCGCCTGCAGTGGAACGATAACTGCCCATTACCCCCCAAACGATCGTTTCTTGAGCCAATTTACGACCCCGATGAGCTAGCAGGAGTCATTCCTACAGATTACCGCACACCTTATGACATGCGTGAGCTAGTCGCCCGAGTGGTTGATGGCTCGGACTTCCTAGATTTTAAACCGCGTTTTGGCGTATCCACCGTCTGTATACAGGCCGAAATTTTTGGTCAAGCAGTGGGTATTATTGGTAACAATGGCCCAATTGACCCTCAGGGTGCCAACAAGGTCACTCAGTTCTTGCAGTTATTAGACCAGGCCAATATTCCTGCATTATTTTTTCAAAATACCACCGGCTACATTGTTGGCACCAAGTCTGAGCAAGCGGGCATGATTAAGCATGGATCGAAAATGATTCAGGCGGTGCGCAACATTGATGTGCCGCGCATTACCTTTATGACCGGTGCTAGCTTCGGAGCCGGTAATTACGGCATGTGTGGGCGCGGTTACGATCCAGACTTCCTTTATACCTTCCCCAACGCCAAAATGGGTGTAATGGGCGGAGAGCAGGCTGCTAAGACCATGTCTATGGTCGCCCGTGGTAAAGCGGCCGCTATGGGCGTAGATGCAGACGAGGAAATGCTGGCTCAACAAGAAAAGATGCTTGCGCATATCTTCGACTCACAATCAGATGCTTTTTATACCTCCGGCCACATGATGGACGACGGTATGATTGATCCTCGAAACATGCGTAAAACCTTGGGAATGTTGCTAGAGACGGTGCGTGAAGGCCGTTGTAGAAAATTGCGTCCCAACAGCTTTGGTGTAGCCCGTCTGTAATCTGATTAACTAAATAGCGGAGATAATCACATGAGTGATCTAGCTAAAACACAGTTACCCACAACGAACGCGCTGGTTTTAGAGCGCCAAGACTCTGTTCTAAAGGTCTGGTTTAATCGGCCTGAGGCTAAGAATGCCCTGAACACAGAAATGACTGATGAGCTCGTTAACGTGCTCAGCTTGGTTAAAGACGACCGCAGTATTCGCACTATTGTGTTGCGTGGCAAAGGTGGCGTCTTCTGCGCAGGCGGGGACATCAAGGGCTTTAAGTCTGACATGCAGTCGGCTGATGCTGATGAAGTAGCCAAAGGTAATCGCTCCTTCGGTGACGTTATGATCATGCTTAACGAGCAACCTCAAGTCGTGATTATCTTGGTGGAGGGTGCCGCCATCGGCGGAGGGCTAGGCCTTGCCTGTGTTGCTGATGTGACTTTGGTTACCGCAGATGCACGTTTCCGCCTAAGTGAGACTAGTTTAGGCATTCCCCCTGCGCAGATTGCACCCTTTGTCACTGAGCGTGTCGGTCTTACCCAAGCTCGTCGTCTTATGCTTACCGGTGCGCGATTTAAGGGAGAAGAGGCGGTCAAGTTGGGCATTGCTCATGGGGTTGCCGACAATGTTGGAGATCTTGAGGCGCAATGCGAGGCTATTTTACAGCAAATTAATGCCTGTGCCCCCGGTGCCAATGCGGTAACTAAAGGCATTCTTTTTGAGACCTTACGCCGTCCGAGAGCAGAAGCATTGGATTTTGCATCGCGAGGTTTTGCCCAATGCATGCTCAGTTCAGAGGGTATGGAGGGTGTCGCAGCTTTTGTAGAGAAACGTAAAGCTTATTGGAGCGAAGAAGCCTAGCGGCACTTGATTTACAGATATAAACCATGCAAAACAGATATTTAGGTAAATATATTGATGAACAACTTTAATAGCATATTAATTGCCAACCGCGGCGAAATAGCCTGTCGAGTTATCCGTACGGCTAAAAAGCTGGGCTACCGAACAGTGGCTGTTTACTCTGATGCTGACGCGGGTGCACCACATGTTAAGTTGGCAGATGATGCCGTGCGCATTGGTTCTGGACCTGTTGGCGAGTCTTACTTGGTTCCAGAGCTAATTTTGCAAGCAGCTGCTAGCAGTGGCGCTGAATCCATCCATCCTGGTTACGGTTTTCTTAGTGAAAATGCGGCCTTTGCTGAAGCAGTAGAGAGCGCAGGATTGGTGTTCATCGGGCCGACGCGCGAAGCTATTGATGTCATGGGTAATAAGGCGGAGTCTAAGCGGCGCATGATTGAAGCTGGGGTGCCCTGTGTGCCAGGTTATGAGGGCCATGACCAGAGTGACAAAACTCTGATCGCAGAGGGGCTTAAGATTGATTTACCTCTTATGGTTAAGGCAGCCGCCGGTGGTGGCGGTCGCGGCATGCGGTTGGTCCACGACCAAGCTGATCTTGCTAATGCCATCAAATTAGCTCGTGCCGAAGCGGAAGGGGCCTTTGGTTCAGGCGAGCTTATCCTTGAAAAAGCCATTATTGAGCCTCGGCATGTCGAAATACAGGTATTCGCTGACACCTTCGGTAACACCGTGCATTTGGGCGAGCGTGATTGCTCGGTGCAACGGCGTCACCAGAAAGTCATTGAGGAAGCACCCTGTCCGATAATGACCCCAGAACTGCGTGAGAAAATGGGCCAGTCGGCCATTGATGCTGCTAAAAGTGTTAGTTATCGCGGTGCAGGAACGGTTGAGTTTTTACTTGACGATAGCGGCTTCTTTTACTTTTTGGAAATGAACACTCGCCTCCAAGTTGAACATCCTGTGACCGAACTTATTACGGGTCTAGACCTAGTGGCGTTGCAAATCAGTGTTGCCCAAGGCGAGCCTCTTGATTTTAGCCAAGCCGATCTCGATTTAGAGGGTCACGCCATTGAAGTGCGCTTATACACGGAAGACCCAAGCCAAGATTTCTTGCCAGCCTCTGGCCCAGTGGATCTGTGGGCGCCAGCCTCTGGTGTTGGCGTGCGCATTGACGATGGTATTTCCACCGGGCAGGCCATTTCACCGTTTTATGATCCCATGGTGGCCAAAGTGATTGGCTACGGTCCAACTCGCGAAGCTGCGCGGTTGAGGTTGATTGGCGCGCTTAAAGAAACCGTTCTGTTTGGCACGCCAAGCAACAAAGACTTCTTGATTCAGTGTCTAGAAAAGCAGAGCTTTATTGATGGCGCAGCAACAACTGCCTTTATTGGTGAAGAGTTCTCCGCAGCTGACCTTGATGTAGCGCCGGTGAGCTTTTCGGATAGTGCAGTGGCAGCAACGCTAGAACTTTGTTTAGAGAATAAAGCCCATTTTCAACGCAGTCTGCTAGTGAGTTGTGAGCTTAAAAATTGGACTATTGCTAGTGCTATGGTGTCGCGCAAGCAATATCAATTCGTTGATATTACTCATGACCTGTCAATATCACCCATTAATAGCAGCGCAGACACTTACCATGTCGCTGACACTGCAGCGGAGCAAAGTGCAGTGATACAGGTAATATCCATGCAGGACAACAAAGCTGTTGTGCTATTTGATGGGGTTAAGTTAGTCGCTCAGTTTATGCAGCGCCAGCGCGGCCAAATGTATTGCTCTATTCAGGGTCGCGGTGCCTTCTTTAAAGACCTCATCATCCTTGATGGGGTGGTGGATGACGCCGAGGGAGGAGGTCGAGTGATTGCTCCAATGCATGGACTCCTGCTTGAAGTTATGGTTAGCGCTGGTGATGACGTTGTTAAAGGGCAAACTCTAGCTGTGCTTGAAGCGATGAAAATGCACTATGAGATACTTGCAGAGGTGGATGGTACCGTAGAGGAGGTTAGTGCAGTGGCGGGTAGCCAAGTTGCAGTCGATGATGTATTAATTGAAATCAAAGAAAAAGATGATAGTTAACTGTTAAAAAGGACGATGCAATGAGTTTGAAACTTTGGCACTGCGCTGGATCGCGTTCGGTCCGACCTCTCTGGACTATGGAAGAAATGGGTCTTGATTATGAACTCGAAGTAATGCAATTCCCTCCTCGATTTCTTCACCCTGGGTACGCTGAAATTAACCCAATCGGAACAGTGCCTTATTTTGTGGACGATAAGGGCGGTCCAGATAATATTATTCAGATGACTGAGTCGGCCGGTATTAGTCAATATCTTGTAGATCGCTATGGCCCAAGTACTCTTGCGGTTGAGCCGAGTGAGGTGGGCTATGGAGGTTATCTCAATTGGTTACATAGAAGTGATGCNNACCCTCACATTCCCTCAAACTTTAGTGCTTCGCTACACCCTCCTTGAGCCAGAAGCCACGCGGTTGCCCAAGGTAGCTGAAGACTATACAAAATGGTTTTACTCTCGTCTGCGTTCTGTTGATCTAGCCACAGCTGACAACGAATTTTTGGTAGCTAATCGTTTTACTATTGCAGATATTACAGTTGGGTACGCGCTCTACTTGGCAGACACTCTGGGCCTGGCTGAGGGCTTCAAGCCGAATACCAAGGCATATTATGAAAGACTTAAACAGCGTCCTGCATTCCAGAAGGCTATCTCTCTGTAACTTTAATATGACACCTAAATTAGAGACAAACGATGACTAAACATAATAAATATCCGAATCTGTTCTCGCCTCTGGATTTGGGATTTACCTCCATTAAAAATCGCGTGTTGATGGGATCGATGCACACAGGACTCGAGGAAGCGGAAAATGGTTTCCCTCGATTAGCGGCCTATTTTGCAGAGCGCGCTCGTGGTGGTGTAGGCATGATGATTACCGGCGGTATATCACCAAATATGGAGGGCGGTTTTGGGGCTAAATTATCAACCCCTGAAGAGGCAGAGGATCATAAGCTGGTGACCAAAGCGGTTCATGATGTCGATCCTGATATAAAAATTTGTATGCAGATTCTTCATGCTGGGCCTCTGGCTGGGACTCCTAGCTGTGTGGCGCCATCGGCGATACCCTCTCGAATCTCTCGAATCGTGCCTTTAGGCCTAGACGAAGCAGGCGTACAAAAGCAGATTGACGATCATGTGCAATGTGCAAAGATGGCCCAGTTAGCAGGTTATGATGGTGTTGAAATCATTGGTTCCGCGGGTTATTTGCTGAGTACCTTTCTGGTGGAGAAGACTAATCAACGGAACGATAAATGGGGGGGGAGCTATGAAAACCGCATGCGCTTTCCTCTAGAAATCATGCGTCGTTGCAGAGCTGAAGTGGGCGACAAGTTCATTCTTATTTTCCGTATCGCTGCCATGGATATGCTGCAGGGAGGCATGTCGTGGGATGAGGTAGTCTTGCTTGGTAAGGAGATGGAGAAAGCTGGTGCGACGATTATAAGTACCCATTTTACTTGGCATGAATCCACAGTACCAACTATAGCAACTATGGTTCCAAGAGCTGCGTTTGCGGGAGTAACAGGCCGTTTAAGAAAAGAAATTAAGATTCCCACTATTACCAGTAATCGCATCAATATGCCTGATGTTGCCGAACAGGTCCTTGTTGACGGTCATGCGGATATAGTTTCTATGGCACGGCCAATGTTGGCGGATGCTGAGCTCGTTAATAAGGCCTTTGAAGGGAGAGAAGATGAGATTAATACCTGTATTGCGTGCAATCAGGCTTGCCTAGACCATACCTTCACTGGTAAGTCGGTGAGCTGTCTCGTTAACCCAAGAGCTGCTCATGAAACCTTGCTTAACTACACGACAGTGGCGAAGGCTAAAAGGATTGCTGTTGTTGGCGCCGGTCCAGCAGGCATGGCCTATGCGACTGTTGCGGCTGAACGGGGGCATAAAGTCACCTTATATGACGGTGCCTCGGAAATTGGTGGTCAATTTAATCTGGCTAAAAAAGTACCTGGCAAAGAAGAGTTTTATGAAACTCTGCGCTATTACAAGCGCATGCTGGAAATTTATAGGGTGGATGTGCGGCTCAACACTATGGTTTCGGCAAGCGATCTGCATAAAGCTAAATATGATCATGTGGCTGTTGCTACAGGCATTACTCCTCGAGTACCAGACATTCAAGGAATTGATCATGCTAGTGTAGTGAGCTATATCGATGTTATCCGCGGTAACTGCGAGGTAGGTCAGCGTGTTGCTGTGATGGGAGCGGGGGGGATTGGTTTTGATGTATCTGAGCTAATTATGCACAGCGGCGTTTCAGCTGCATTAGATAAAGATGTATTCGCTAAAGAGTGGGGTATTGATTTTGAGAACCACCCTCGTGGAGGTGTCACAGGAGTTCAGCCTGAGATTAATAAAGCCGATCGACAGGTATACTTGTTGCAACGTAAATCTACTCCGGTGGGAAGAGGGTTGGGCAAAACTACTGGTTGGACTCATCGTATTTCTCTAGCTCAGCGTGGCGTAAAAATGATTAACGGTCTAGAGTACCAAAAGATTGATGACAAAGGCTTGCATGTTACTAACAACGGCATTCCAGACATAATTGAGGTGGATACTGTAGTTGTCTGTGCTGGACAGTTATCAAATAGAAGTCTCTACGATGAGGTTGTCGCGCTTGGGGCCGATGCAAGCTTAATCGGTGGCGCTTTTGAGGCCGCTGAGTTAGATGCTAAGGCAGCTATAAACCAAGCGAGTTATCTGGCAGCGGAAGTTTAGATTTCGAATCTGATAGCTTAAGACTTACGTATCTTCCTCGTCTGCCAAGTGATGGTACAAATATGTTCTCTGATGCCATTTAATTAGAGTGCCGAGCGTCGTGATTAGGGGTTTACAGCGTTGCATTTTGCGATCTTATACTGAACTCAAATTTCATCGTTAACATGACCGGCGGGACGCGTTTAAAGGCTGGCAAAACTATTGACGTAATGTCTGCCATAACATACGATCATCGAAAATGTTTATTTCTAGGGAGTTAGGTAAGTGGATATCAAATTTTCAGCTGAAGACATCGCTTTTCGTGATGAGGTAAGGGCGTTTTTTGCAAAAGAATATGACGCAACTGTTGCGGAGCAATTGAGCGGTAGCGCAGGTACTGACTATAAAAGCGCTATTGTGAACTGGCAAAAAAAGCTTCACGCAAAAGGCTGGATTGCGCCCGGTTGGCCAAAAGAATACGGTGGTACTGGCTGGACAAGCACGCAAAAATTTATCTACGAAACCGAACGAGGCCTAGCGGGTATTCCTGATGTTGTACCCTTTGGCCTGAAAATGGTCGCTCCAGTGATATACACATTTGGTAATGAAGAGCAAAAGGCGAGGTTTCTTCCGAGAATATTAGAGAGTGAAGATTGGTGGTGCCAAGGGTATTCGGAACCAGGAGCTGGGTCTGATCTAGCGGCTCTAACAACCAGTGCAGATTATGCCGGGGACAACTATATTGTTAACGGTCGTAAAATTTGGACGACGTTTGCTCAATACTCAGATTGGATTTTTTGTTTAGTGCGAACCTCTAAAGGTGTTCGTCGACAGGAAGGGATCAGTTTTCTTTTAATTGATATGAAATCTCCTGGAATCACAGTTAAGCCAATAGTAACGATCGACGGCAAGCATAGTCTCAACGAGGTGTTATTTGAAGACGTAGCGGTGCCTACTGAGAACCTTATTGGAGACCAGGACAAAGGGTGGACTTATGCCAAAGCGCTGCTAGCGCATGAGCGAACTGGCATGGCAGAGGTGGCAGATTCAAAGCGTATGCTAGACGGCCTGAAAAAGCGCGCAGCAGCAGAAATCAATGGTGGTAAGCCGATGATAGAGGATCCAGTGTTTCAGATGCGTATGTCAGATATTGAAATGGAGCTGATGGCCCTGGAGTATACAGAGCTTCGAGTGTTTGCGTCGATGGCTGCAGGTGGCATGCCTGGCCCTGAGTCTTCTCTACTAAAAATTAAGGGTACAGAGATAAGTCAGGCTATACACGAATTGCAATTGCAGTTAGCTGCAACCTATGGAGGAGCATTACCTAGTGAGCTTAGTAGCGATGAATTGGGTCATGACTTTGCCGCAGAGGCCCGAGGAAAATACATGTATGGCCGTGCAGCAACGATTTATGGCGGCTCAAACGAAGTGCAGCGTAATGTTATTGCAAAAGCAGTTTTAGGCCTATAAGACGGCTTTTACAGGCCATAAAGAGATTTCAGGAGTTAAAAAATGAATTTTGAGTTTTCCGAAGAGCAGACAATGATAAAAGATAGTGTGACGCGATTTGTCCGCGAGCAGTACGATTTTGACACACGCCGCGGTATTGTTGAGTCCGCTGAGGGTATCAGTCGAGATTTTTGGTCGATGTTTGCAGAGCTTGGATGGTTGTCAGTACCGTTTGCAGAGGAGTACGGTGGTTTCGGTGGCAATGTCGTTGATATAGCGGTGGTAATGGAGGAGTTGGGTAAAGGCATAGTAGTAGAGCCCTATGCATCTACAGTTGTCGTTTTTGGCGGCCTTCTGTCTGCGGCTACTAACGAAGATCTTAAAGCTTCCGTTATCCCCAGCATTATCGAGGGGAACTGTTTAGGTTCATTTGCCTATATGGAGCCGCAATCTCGTTTTGAAATGGCCGATGTTACAACTACTGCTAAACCAGTCGACGGAGGTTATACGCTTAATGGCGTTAAAACTGTAGTTGCGAATGGCGGCACTGCTAATAGTTTTATTGTCAGTGCTCGTAGCAGTGGCGATCAGTTCGATCGTAATGGTATCAGTTTGTTCCTAGTGGATTCGACGGCACCGGGTGTAGAGGTTAAGCCTTACAAAATGATGGATGGGCAAAGCGCTGCCACGGTGACTTTTAACAATGTGTCCGTTGATGATACTCACTTGTTAAATGCCCCAGGCGAAGCAATGGACCTCATTGATCAAGTAATGCCTCAAATTTTGATTGGTCTATCCGCTGAGGCGCTTGGCATTATGACAACACTCAATTCATTGACTGTCGATTACTCCAAAACTCGTCAGCAGTTCGGGACTCCAATTAGCTCATTTCAGGTATTACAACACCGTATGGTAGACACCTTTATGGCTTGTGAGCAGTCTAAATCAATGCTTTATCGAGGTCTTTGCGAGTCAAAAAGTGTTTCTGAAGGTGAAACTGACGGTTCAGCACTCGTCAAAACCGTTCATGCATTAAAGGCTACTGTAGCTCGGTATGGCAAAACCATTGGTGAAGAGGCCATTCAACTCCATGGCGGTATCGGTATGACTGATGAACTTAATATAGGCCACTATGTGAAGCGATTGATGATGATTAACACTGCATTTGGCGATGGGGACTATCATCAAAAGAAATTTAATCAGATTAGTTACATGAGCTAATCTTGAGTAGTCTGCTGCTTGGTGGGTCAGTTTTTATAATTGCAGTGGTTGCATATTTTTCGCTTAGAAAAGATACGCTATCACAGTATGATCTGCCGCTAGGGCAGCGCTTCGTCTCTACTGATCCATCGGTGGTAGAGCAATCTCAAAAAGCGTTACGTCGTATTAAAGCTAAAGTTAGGGCTGCTACCGGTCGTGGTGCGGCCCTGTCGGGCAAGAAGCGTATAGATCACATGCGTAATGTGATGGACAGCTTCTTTGCTCACGTTGAAGTAAAGAGCAAAATTATTTCGACCACGGCAGGTACTGTTCCTGCAGAGTGGGTTATAGCTCCAAATGTCGATACTTCACATCGCCTGCTGTATATTCATGGCGGTGCTTTTTTCGCCGGTAGCCCACGCAGCCATCGCGTTATTACTAGTAAGCTGTCTGAGATTGGTAATTGTGCAGTTTTGGCTATAGATTACCGACTAACCCCCGAATATACTCGACTTGACTGCCTTAAGGACTGTCAGGACGGCTATGTCTGGATGTTGAACAATGGTCCAGAGGGCGGCTCGCAGGCTGTAAATGCCTATGTCGCAGGAGACTCTGCAGGAGGTAATTTAACTTTGTGCCTAACTGCCTGGGTAAGAGATACCGAGAAGCGAGCTCCCAATGCAGTAGTAGCTCTGTCCCCCATAACTGATAGTCGATTAGCAAGCCCGAGCATCAAGGCTAATTTGGAATCTGATGTCATTTTAAAATCCTTGGCAAAACAATTGTCTTGGGTGCCTAGTATGTTTATCAGCCTCGTTGCGAGACGGTTGGCAAAACATGATACAAAGGATCCTAGAATTTCGCCCTTGCTAGGGGATTTGTCGAGGTTGCCTCCGATATTGGTGCAAGCTAGCGATAGTGAAATACTCAGAGACGATGGCAGGCGTTATGTTAACAAAGCAGTTGCCGCAGGCTCAAATGCAGTCTTGCAGCTTTGGGCCAATATGCCTCACGTTTGGCAAATTTTTGATCCAGAACTACCAGAGGCCAGTGAGGCCTTTGAAGAAATTAAGTTGTTTTTGGAACGTCACACCTAACTGCTGCTCGAGTCTTGGGTTACGAGTCGCGGTGTGGTACATTTTATACGAATTAGAATAAATCAAGGAGCAAGCAAATGGAATGGCTAAAAAAATACGATAACTATTATTTTGTGTTGGGTCGCACCTTACTGGGGCTTTATTTTATCGTTCCTGGTATGACTAAGGTAGCTGGTTATCAAGGGTATTTAGACTTAATGGCGAGTAAAGGCGTCCCTTTGGTTGAGATTTTACTGCCTTTGACCATTCTGATTCAGGTAGGAGCAGGTTTGTTCCTGATCGCGGGCAAGAACCTGCGAGTTTCGGCTCTGCTACTTTTTGGTCTGACTATTCTTATTAATCTCTTTATTCATAACTTTTGGGCTCTCGCTGGAGACCCAGGGCAAGCGCATGAGACACAGAATTTTGTCAAAAACCTGGCGATAGCAGCGGGGCTCCTAGTGCTTGCAACAAAAGATAAAAGCTAGAGCATTTTTCTGTCTAGCATTAGTCTAGTAAGAGAGGGGCTAAAAGTTTTCGATGATGCTGTGGGTCGCCATATTGCTGCTGAGTCCATTGGGCTCGGCGTATATAAAGCATAGCATCGCAATCATAGGTAAAGCCCATGCCGCCATGGAATTGTACCGCTCTATCGCCCGCAAATGACAATGCATCTGCAGCCTGAGCTTTGGCCATTCGACAGGCGATTTCGGTGTCTTTATCTAGTTTTCCGTCGCCAATTAAAGTGGCAGCATGATAGATAAAGGTTCTCGCTGAATCCATTTGAATGAGCATTTCAACAGTGGGATGCTTCAAAGACTGGTAAGAGCCTATTAGCCGGCCAAATTGCTTTCGGGTTGTAAGATAGTCCACAACCGTATCAAGAGCTGCAGCTGCGGATCCAGTGGCTTCTGATGCTATTAGTAATGCCCCGATCAAGCGCAGATCTGCTAATGCGGCTTCACCGCTCGGAAGAATAGCATCAGATTGGATGGTCACACCTGTAAAATCAACGTTGGCTGCACGTTTAGTCTCATCGACAAGGGTTTTACTGTCAATTGCGTTGTCTGCAAGCTGAGATGACTCCACGATTACCAGCACCTCAGTACCCTCATACTTGGCAAGCACTAGGAAGAAGTCGCTAACTAACGCATCGTGCACTAGTAATTTTTTTCCCTTTAATTCAAGTTGGTCATCTTTCGTGGTTAGTTCGCAGGAAGTACTGGTAGCTCCCCAATCTTCATTATCTAACAACGCCAAAGTTCCGATGGTTCCCTTCACCATGGCTGGCAGCCACTTGCTTTGCTGTGACTCACTGCCGCCGCGGACAATAGCTTGCGCGGCTAT
>ENA-UZXD01005078-UZXD01005078.1-metagenome-genome-assembly--contig:-Day-3-50m-contig-5078_pt1 | contig 13850 bp, 15 predicted proteins | sample MGYA00260344_ERZ794904 | MGnify/ENA metagenome assembly ERZ794904 | reverse complement strand
TCTAGAATTAGTTCTGCTAAACAAACAAAAGAAAAATTAACTCACAGAATTTCTGATTTGACATCTAGAAATAATATTATTTCATCTGAAGTTTCTACTAATGAATCTCATCTTGAATCATTACTTGATCGTATTGGTATAGTTGAGCAAAACTATGCTAGTGGAGAACAAACTAGAATTGCAAGTGAGTTATCAAAAATTAATGTTAAAAAATCTGAAATTGAAAAACGATTCACTACAATTATGAATGAATACCGTGATAAATCTTCACAATTAACTACTATGCAAACTCAAGATAATCGTGAAAAATCTCAAACAAGTAGATTAAATGATGAAGAAACTTCTTTACATTCTGAATTTGAACAAATTGAAATTAAAATTCAAGATTTAGAAAAACAAAAAACCCCTAAAAGAGAAATTTTAGAAAAATTAAGAGAAAAAGAACAGGAATTAATTTCTACTTCTGGATCTTCTATTGGACAAGTTCAAGAAATTGATGATAAACTCAAAACTTTAACTGAAAAAGATAGAGAATTAACTAAAAAAATTAATGACTTTCAGCGTAAATCTGACTCTTTGAATCGTGATTTACAAGATTTAGTTGAAAATGAAGTAAAATTACAACAAATTCTTTCAGCCTTTGGATTTGACAAAGATATGGAAACATTTGATGTTGAAACAATCGTCCAAGGCTTGACTACTGAATTATCCTCACTTAACGCCCTAAATGCAAAAGCTCCTGAAGCCTACCTTGAAGTTTCATATGGATACAGGTCAATGTCTGTTAGAAAGAATTCCTTGGAAGAAGAAAGAACTGGAATTGTTAAATTTATTGAAAGTATTGAAAGAGATAAGCGACAAACATTCTTGGATGCATTTGACAAAGTCGATAAAGAGATTAGATTAATTTTCAATAAAATGACTGGTGGTAATGCTTGGCTGGAGTTACAAAATGAAGATGACATATTTAATTCTGGAATATCTTATTTGATTCAATTCCCAAACAAACCAAAAAGAGAATCAACATCAATTAGTGGAGGTGAAAAAACACTTGCAGCAATTGTATTTGTGTTGGCATTGCAAAAACTCAAGCCTTCCCCATTTTACTTGTTTGATGAAGTTGATGCTCACCTTGATGCCCCTAACGCTGAAAGACTATCGACAATTTTGGAGGAACGCTCCAAAGAAAGTCAGTTCATTATGGTATCTCTAAAGGACTCTGTTATCCAAAAAGCCAAATTGATTTATGGTGTATTTCCTAAAAATGGAGTTTCTAACGTTGTTACCTATAAGGACAAACGTATGCCTTCAGTAAAAACAACTTAATCTAGTTTAACATAACATGCAGAAAAATGTTTGTCACAAACTTTTTCTAAATCTGGTTCTACATCACATTGTTTAATTGCATATGGACATCTTGGTTTGAATCTGCACCCTTTTGAAATGTCCTTTCCAGTTGTTTCTTTAATTCTAATCTCTCTTATTTTGTGAATATTGTTTGGATCTGGTTCTGAAATTGCATCAATTAACGCCTGAGTGTACGGGTGTTTTGGACTTTCTAACACTTGATTAATTGGTCCTGTCTCAACAATTTTTCCCAAATACAAAATTGCAATTCTCTGACCAAAATATTTTGCAGTTGCTAAATCATGGGTGATGTAGATAAATGAAATATTGTATTTTGTTTGTAATTGCTTCATTAACTCTAGCATTTCTGCTCTAATTGACACATCTAGCATTGAAACTGGCTCATCAGCTATGATTATTTTTGGTTTTAATGCTAATGCTCTGGCTAGCACTACTCTTTGTCTTTGTCCCCCTGATAACATGTGTGGGTATTTTTGAATTATTTCTTTTGCAGGTTCTAGCTTTACTTCTTGTAACACTTCCATTACTCTCTTCATCCTTTGCTCTTTGTTTCCTGTATTGTGAATTTCAAGTGGTTCTGATATGATGTCTTTAATTTTCATTCTTGGATTTATTGAGTCATATGGGTCTTGGTGAATCATTTGACAGTTCATTCTAATTTTTTGCAAATTCTTTTTTTGTTCATCTATCTCTTGACTCTCAAAAATGATTTTACCTGAATCTGCTTGAATTGATTTTAAAATTAGTTTGGCAATTGTTGTTTTTCCTGACCCTGACTCTCCTGCCAACACAAACACCTCTCCTTTTTTAATTGAAAATGTTACATCATCTGCTGCTTTGACAACTGATGATTTTGAACTAAATATTTTCTTTTTAACATAATATTTTTTTAAATTTCTAATTTCTAATATTTCTGCCAATGATATTTGTCTAATCCTTGGAGTATATCAAGAAATATGTCGTTTTACATCCATTTAGGATAAGACACTTATGGAAACTGAAAATGACTCATATCACTTGAGTGATGTTGCACCCAACTCCAATTATAAAAAATACACACTAGATGATAAATTACAATATTTTAAACCTCATGCTACAAAAATTGAAAGTTCCTTTGCTGATGAAATTAAATCTAGTTTGAGTAGGGATGAGAAATTTATTTCTCCAAAATTTTTTTATGACATTAAAGGCTCTGAACTCTTTGAGAAAATTTGTCTGTTACCCGAGTATTACCCTACCCGCACTGAAATTAGCATTTTAAAACAACTACAAAGTGATCTGTCTAATTATGTCGATGACTCATTTCGCCTGGTGGAATTGGGTAGTGGGACATCTACTAAAACCAGACTTGTTTTGGATGTCTTTAAAAAATTTCAAAAAATAGAGTATTTTCCAATTGACATTTCTGAAATCTTAGCTGAATCCTCTGAGGTTTTACAATCAGAGTATGATAATTTACACATCACAGGTATAATTGACACGTACGAGGGAGGTTTGGAGTTTCTCAAAAATTATGATACAAAAAAGAATTTGATCATCTTTTTGGGTTCAAGTTTTGGTAACTTTTCCCCTGATGATGGCGTACAATTCTTGAAAAAAATAAACTCTACAATGAAACCTGGCGATCTATTTTTAATTGGATTGGATTTGGTAAAGGATTCATCTATTTTGGAATCTGCATATAATGATTCAGCAGGTGTAACTGCTGCATTTAACCTCAATGTACTATCTAGAATTAATGCTGAGTTGGATGCTGATTTTGATTTGGATACATTTGCACATTACTGTGTGTACAATGAACAATCCCAACGAATTGAGATGTATCTAAAATCTCTGATAAATCAGACAGTTGTAATTTCAAAGTCTGGTGTTACCATACCCTTGAAAAAAGATGAGTTAATCCACACTGAATACTCGCACAAATTCAAACTATCCAAACTGGATTCGCTCTTTGAAGGTGCAGGATTTGGTGTGAATCATACATGGTGTGATGAGAAGAAACATTTTTCACTGACGTTACTATCTAAAAAATAATTTTTTCTGACTTTTTCTTGTATTGATTGTGATTTTATTATTACACCGTTTGATGTCTCTTTGGGACATACACTGGACAAAATTGTTAAATTTTAGATTAATTTTATTTAGTTCTTAAAATATTGTCAAAGAAGCGTGGTGTATGTTACAAATTCATGTGGAATAAATTTAAAAAAATTCAATTCCGTTGGAAATTTCTAATTTGGGTTACTATTTCTGTTTTAGTTTTAATTGGAATTTATTTGGACTGTGGATCATTGTTAAAAGTTGAATGTCATCAAGTAATTTTGAATAGATGAGAAATACTCAATATTGTGTAGATGTAGTAATTTTTATGGATAGAAATCTTATTTTGATAATTCTGGGCTGTATTGGATTTGCAGCTCTTGAAGTCTTTATGTTATCTGGAATTCCATTGTGGTTTACCTTTGGTTTTACGACCTTTTTTTAGCTTATAGGTACCTTTGAGGTATGATTAGTTTTGGTTTTAGTTTGGTTTTGCTAAATTATGTATAATTTTTATACAAATTAGGTACAAATTGGCGTTGGTTTGACAACCATTGTTCATTTGGTTTTTAGTGGTTTTAAGGTGGTTTTTAGCCAAAATTGCACCTTTTTTGTACCGTGCCTGTACCAAAATAGGCCAAAAGCACGTGGTTTACAGGTGGTCTTTGTGGTTTTTTGCTGTTTTGTAATAAAATTATCGATGCGTATTACGGATGGATGATTCTAACCTGAATGATTCCAAAAAAGACATTGTTGCTTTGATGTTGTTAGAGATCTTGTACACATCTAAAACCAGAAAAAAGCCATCTCTCATCTAGTCTAAAGAAATTTCTGTAACTGCCTCTAATTGACATGCTTGGTGTCCCAAATGAACCGCCTCTCAAAACTTTTTGATTTGTAAACCATTTGTCATTGTACTCATCAAATCCTGATTTGAATCCTGGATATCCTGTATACTCTGATGATGTCCACTCCCATACATCTCCTATCATCTGTTGACATCCTGATGGACTAGCCCATTTTGGATATGTGCCAACTTCTGTACATCCCCACTGATATGATTCCAACAAATTACATTTTTCCTGAGTTGGATTTTCATCTCCCCATGGAAATATTGTTTTTTGTTGCTTTTCTTCATCCCAACATGCAGCTTTCTCCCATTCAGCTTCAGTTGGCAATCGCTTGCCTGCCCATTTACAATAGGCATCTGCCTCATAGTAACTGACATGTTTTACTGGCTCATTTGGATTAATTTTTCTAATTCCTGCAAAATCCCTGATGTGCCATGTATCGTCAATTTTTTCCCAATACATCGGCGAATTCCATTTGTTTTTCTTTACTTTTTCCCATCCATCTGATAACCAATACTTGTATGTGCTATACCCACCTGCTTCCATAAATTCCAAATACTGTCCATTAGTTACTGGAAAAACATCTATCTTGTAATCATTTAGGTAAACCTTGTGCTCTGGAAGTTCAATGTCATAACAGTATTTTTTACCGTTATATCCCATTGTGTATATTCCACCTTTTACTAAAACTGATTTTTTCTCTACTTTGTTAGTAGTTTTGATTTTATTTTGTATGGCCGGTCTGTATGCTTCAGCCAGTAAATGCTGAAAGTCATAAACCATTAATTCTTGATGTTGGCATTCGTGATGAAACCCAATTGTGATCAATCTATTTTCCTCATCAGTTAATTCATGTGAGTTTATGAATTTCTCAACTCGCTGATTTATTGTGTTAAAGTATGCAAATATTTCATCAACTGTTGGTCTTGAAACTACTCCACGTAATGCTTTGTCATGTGGTGTGCCAAATTGTTGATAGTATGAATTGAGATATTCTGAAAATTCTTTTGAATAAAATTCATAATTTTTATCCAACTTACTCATTATTGCCTCATAAATCCAACTTACATGTCCCACATGCCATTTTGGTGGGCTCATAAAATCTGCCGTCTGTACTACAAAGTCATCTTTTTCTAAATTTTTTACTAACTGTAATGTTCTGCCTCTTGTTTCTCTGAATTGTTGTAACAATGACTCATTTCTTTGTAATTCTGGACTAAGAGTCATGTCTGAAAAATATTTTTTTTGTATTATTATGTTGCGCCTAAATTGCCCCTAGTACCCTCTTGCAAAAATTGGAACTGACACACTTTGTTTTTTACAATATATACACTCTTTTGTATTATCTTCGCTGTTAAATGGTATGACTCTGATTTCTGCTCCTGTCTCTTCTTTTATCTTATCTTCACATTCTAATTGTCCACACCATGGGGAATTGAAGAAACCGCCCTTTTCAATTTTAGATTTAAAATCTGAATAATTTATAATCTCTAAGGTGTTATCATTGGCTTGTTCTTTGGCTTTTTTTAACATCTCTGTTTGAATTTCCTCTAAAATTAATGGAATTTTTTCAATTTCCTCAAAACTCAAATCTATTTTCTCTTGATTGTATCTTTTTGCAACAACCATCTTTTGATTTTCTATGTCTTTGGGTCCTATTTCAATTCGTAATGGAACTCCTTTTAATTCCCAATCATTGAATTTGTATCCTGGGGATAATCCTTCTCTGTCATCGACATGAATTCTAATGTCTTTTGTTTCTAATTTATTTTGAATTTCTTTTACTTTTGGCAGTACGCTGTTTTTGCCTTCTTCATTTCTATAAATTGGTACAATTACTATTTGCATTGGTGCGACTTTTGGTGGTAGTACTAACCCTTTATCATCTCCATGTGCCATGATCATTGCACCAATTAATCTCCATGAAACTCCCCATGATGTTTGCCATGCAAAATGCTCCACGTTATCTTTATCTGCAAATTTAACTTCAAATGGTTTTGAAAAGTTTTGTCCTAGAAAATGTGATGTTCCCATTTGTAGTGCTTTACCATCTGGCATTATTGACTCCATTGTAGTTGTGTATACTGCTCCTACAAATTTTTCTTTTTCACTTTTCTTTCCTGTTGTAACTGGTATTGCTAATTCTTCTTCTACTGTATTTTTGTAGATATCTAAAATTTTCATTACTTCTTTTTCAGCTTCATCTTTTGTTGAATGCACTGTATGTCCTTCTTGCCATAGAAATTCTGATGTTCTAAGAAATGGTTTTGTTGCTTTAATTTCAGCCCTTAGTGCTGTATTCCAAAAATTAATTTTTAATGGCAAGTCTCTCCAACTTTGAATCCATTTTGAGTATAGGGTATATGCCAATGTCTCTGAAGTTGGTCGTAATGCCAATCTGTCTCCTATTTCGTTTGTTCCTGAATGAGTTACCCAAAACACCTCTGGATTGAATCCTGCAAAATGTTTTTGTTCTTTTCCTAATAGTGACTCTGGAATTAATATTGGTAAAAACCCATTTCTAATTCCATTTTTTGTAAATTTTTTGTCAAATGTACTTCTTAATGATTCCCAAATTGAATATCCGTCTGGTCTAAGTACAATTAATCCTTTAACTGGAGCGTAATCTGCAAGTTTTGCCTTTAGTACTACTTGTGTATACCATTCGCTAAAATCATCTTTTTTTGAAACTGTAATTCCTACGTCTTGTTTACCCAAACTGTTATTTCCTGAATTAATTTAATTAATGAGCCTTTCGTGATGTGCTAAAATTCTAATCTTATTTGATTGGGTCGCCTTTGCAAAAGACTTCACCCATAACTCTGCTTTGGAAATTAGGGCATATGAAACATTGCACAAATTGAATATCCTCTTTTAAAACTGGACATTCTACGTATTCTTGTTTCATTCTTTTGAGCATTTTTGGACTAACCCCTTTGAGTTTTAATTTTCCTTTATCATCCATCATTTTTGATTCTTTTAATTTTGCCTTTAATGCATCTGGGAATTTTACTTTATCTTCAGTACTTAGGATTTTAACTTCATATTTTCGTTCAAGTTCATCTGCCATGATGTCACTAAGATGCTCCGTGATTTATTATTAGCGTTTGGGATTTTTTTAAACTTTAATATCATGAATGAAAAAATCAAATAAATTCCAAATTATTTCGACACTACTTTAATATTATTAGGATTTTTCTCTCTGATCAGAAATCTATTGCTAGTAATATTTGATGTTGAAGGTGTTTTGTTAGATGAGGAATACCTTCCAATTCTTGCAGAAAAATTAAACAAGGAAGATGAAATTTGGGAAATTACAAAACAAGGAATTCAAGGTAAAATCAATTGGGAGGAGGGACTTCGAACTAGAGTTGCTGCATTAAAGGGATTAGATGAAAAAATATGTCAAGAAGTTGCAGATAACTTGCCTATTATGACTGGTGCCAAGGAGGCTTGTAGAGTTTTAAAAGCAGCTGGTTGGAAAATCATGGCAGTTTCAGGTGGATTTACACTAATGATGGATAGATTACAAAAAGAATTGGGCTTGGATTATGTATATTGTAATGAATTAATTTTTAATGATGGTAAACTCGACGGTGTTAACATTAACGTGGACTCTGATAAATCAAAATCTGCAAAAATAAAAATTGCTGAATGGGGTGAAAAGAAAGAGGATATTGTTTGTGTAGTTGATGGTGCCAATGATATTAAATTATTTGATGTTTCTGGATTGGGAATTGCATATAGGGCACAAGATTTAGTTAAGGATTTGGCTACTACTACTCTAGAGGAAAAAGATTTGTCTAAAATTCTGGATATTATTAACAAACATTTCAAATTAGACTTGCAAACTAGTGTCTAAACAATTTTTTAGTCCTCTCTTTTAGTTATTGTAATTGCAAATATTTCCTATTCCAATTGAGAAAGAAATTACTGTTAATGATGATATATCTAAACTCATCATAAACTCAACTGATTTTAATGATGGCGATGTTGTTGTAGTTGCCCAAAAAGTAATTTCTAAACAAGAGGGAAGGATTGTGAAATTGTCTTCTATAACTCCCTCATTACTTGCTGAAGGTATTAGTTCTCAATATGAAAAAGATCCTCATATTATTGAATTGATCTTATCTGAATCAAAAAGAATAGTGCGGATGAAAAGTGGAGTATTAATTGTTGAAACCCATCATGGATTTATTTGTGCAAATGCTGGTATTGATGAAAGTAATGTTGTTGATGGCTTTGCAACACTATTGCCATTGAATTCTGATAAATCTGCTGAGTTAATACGAACTGCAATTTTTACTGAAACTGGTAAACGTGTCTCTGTAATTATTTCTGATACTTTTGGAAGGCCCTTTAGAATGGGTCAAACTAATTGTGCAATTGGAATTTCTGGACTAAATCCAATTTTAGATTATTCTGGAACTGTAGATTCTTTTGATCGAATATTGAGAGTAACTGAAATTGCTGTTGCAGATGAACTTTCTGCTGCTGCTGAATTAGTAATGGAAAAAACAAAAAAATGTCCTGTGGCTATAGTTCGAAATTATTCTTATGATTTTGTACAAAAACCTGTTGATGATTTAATTCGTCCAGAAAATGAAGATCTTTTTAAATAAATTAATTCATATTTTTTTGAAATTTCTTCTTTATTTCTTTGTTAATTAGATTTTAATATAACAATTCATTGTCTATGAATTAGATATTATGTCTGAATCAAATGAAAAAAAATTAGATGCAACTGGACTGTTTTGTCCTGAACCTGTATTTAGAACTAAAATTGAACTAGAACGAATGCAGGTTGGTGAAATAATTAGCGTTTCTGCTGATGATCCTGATGCTGAAGAAGATATTTCTCGTTGGGTTACTAGAAACGGTCATGAATTATTGAATTTGACTAAGGATGGTTCTGTTACAACACTTCAAATTAAAAAATTAAAGTGATTTGATTATTCCAGTTTGGTCTTTATTTCTTTATCATAAAATTTTCTAAAATTTAAGTTCATATTCTTTTCATTTTCTAAACAATCAGTATTTACTTGTACAAATTTCTCTTTAATTTTTTTACTCCACTGACTTTGTTGTTTGTCTTTTGAACTAATTATTGATGGGTTTTCTTCAATTTGATGCATTAACTTGATTAACTCTGTACCCAATTGGTGAAACTTGCTAGTTTGTAACAAAAACATTTGAGCCTCTTCTTTATTTACCAAATTCATCATTTTTTGTACTTGAGAATAATACGTTAGAGATATCTCGTTGTATTTTGTTAAATCCTTGATTCTTTTTTGCCAATATTCTTTAGATATTTTTTCTTCAATTTTATAAGCAAATTGATTTTTTGCTAATGTTGAGCCTAACTCTGTTAATTCATTACTGTACATTTGAAGTGTATTTTTTACATTTTCTGTATTCTCACTCATGATTTGTTACTTTTTGATTCGTACTAATTAATCAATGATATTAATTTTAAAATAAATGGTATCAAATACAGTAAATCACTTTATGAATATTAGATATTTGTAAAAATTTTTAATTTTTTTTAAACAATTTATTCAATTTACTTAAGTATTTTTTTAACCTATTTCTTTTATGGATACTGCGTATATTCTAATTAATTGTGATTTGGATTCTGAAATGGAAATTATTGAGTCATTAAATCATATGGGATCTGTTAAAGAAGTTCATGGAACTTTTGGTGAATGTGATATGATTGCAAAAATAGAAAATCGTGAGCAAGATCGACTTCGAGAAACCATCATTTGGAATGTTAGAAAATTTGAACATATGCGCTCAACTCTTACTTTAATGGGAATTAAAGGACAAAATTAGGAGAATTGATGAAATCTTTTGTCTTAATTGCAAATGAGTCTGGAACTGATGATTCAGTAATCACTCATCTGCGTGATATTTCTAGTATCACTAATGTCTATGGAACATTTGGAAGTTATGACCTTTTAACAAAATTAGAATCTTCAAATGAACAACTTATGCAAAATGATATTTTAAATGGTATTACAAAAATCAACAACATCAAAGCTACTTTGACATTGTTAGTAGATGGTCCTGGTATTTTAAAAACAACAAAAATTGAACAAGAAATACTGGATACTCATATGTCTCACGCATATGTTGTAATTCGTTGTTTAAATTCTGACAAAAATTCTATCATGAAAAAATTGGAAGAAATTGTAGAACTAGTTGAGGCTTATACGTTAATAGGAACTTTTGAAATAATTTGTAAAATATCTGCACCAACATACAATGATCTATCTGATATTATTAGTAACAAAATTAGAACAATCCCTGAGATAACCTCTACAAACACAATTAATGTAATTAATCAACAGGGATTTGACAAAAATTTTAAGTAAAAGCTAAAACTTCTCTGTTTTCATTTTTCTCTTGAAATTTTTCTTTTTCTTTATTCTTGCCTTGAATATTTTTTATCATATGTTAATTTCTTTAATGATTTATTTTAATACTTTTTTTTAAATAATTACATTTGTTAATTTTTTATTATTTTTTTTTACATTTTTTAAGTTTTTGATGTGTTCACTTATGTTCCATTATGTTTGTTACATATTATGAGCCTAACTGGAATGTATATGCTTAATTCTCAAAGATTTGACGAAAATAAAGTCAATAGATCTCTTGAATTGTTGTATACTAACAGAAGAGACGAGTTTCGTGAATTATCTAAAGAATTACTTCCAGAAAAAGCTCTTTTATCTATGACTAATTGGAAAGAATTTGTTTTAAATTTCTCTTTAGATGTTGAGGAATCCTTCAAAACTTGGACTGGTGAATCTGAGTTATTTGCCAATTCTCCACAAAAATCTTTGACTCTGTTACGTCAATTGGCACATGGTAAAACATCTATGAATCAATTAGTTCATTTACTAAACTTGTCATATAGTATATCTTTGGAGTTTAAAGAAATTTATCGCCGATTGCGATAAACTGTTAGATGTTTGTCTTTTGATTATTCCAAGCATAATCTAATTTTTTTGAATAAAATCTAATACATCCTTCACAAAATGAATCCCATTCATCTATTTGTAATTCCTTGAAAAATTTTAATGTCCATTTGTATTTGGGTTGTTTTTTGTATTGAAACTGTTGGATAGTGTAAATTTCTTTTTGATNNGCTTGTCTGTAACTTCTATCATGAACATCTCCTGCTGCAAAGACCCCTTCCATGTTTGTGTGAGTTTTATCTTTTAAAACAATGTATCCTTCATCATCTAAATTAATTTGACTTTTGAATAATTGTGTATTTGGCATATGTCCAATTGCGACAAATAATCCTCCTACATCAATTGTTTTTTCTTCATTTGTTTTTAAATTTTTTAATATTGCTTGCTGCATTTTTTGATCTCCTTTTACTTCGATAACTTCTGAATCCCAATGAAACTGTATTTTTTCATTATTCATTGCTCTTTCTTGCATTACTTTNNCTTGCTCTTAATTCATCTCTTCTGTGAACTACATGTACTTTGGTTGCAAATTTTGTAAGAAATGTTGCTTCCTCAATTGCTGAATCTCCTCCACCTACAACAATTAGTTCTAAATTTCTAAAGAATGGACCATCACATGTTGCACAATATGATACTCCTTTACCTGAAAATTCTTCTTCACCTGTTATCCCCATTTTTCTTGGATTTGCACCTGTAGCAATAATGACTGCACGTGCTTCGTACTCTTCAGAACCTGTTAGTACTTTGTATGGTGCACGTCTAAAATCAACATCTACTGCTACGTCATCAATTATTGTTGTTCCCATTCTTTGAGATTGTTTTCTCATATCTATCATTAAATCAGGACCCATTATGCCATTTTCAAAACCTGGATAATTTTCAACTTCTGTGGTGTTAACTAGTTGTCCTCCTGGTAATATTCCTGATAAAATTAATGTGTCATATCCTGCTCTTGAACAATATATTCCTGCAGTATATCCTGATGGACCTGCACCAATAATTATAACATCAAATTTTGTTTTTTTCTTATCTGGAATTTTTGGACCATCGTTATTAGTTTCTAATACTGCTGCTCCTGCATCTGCTGCCATCATAATGTCTGATCTCTTTATTTCAATAATTTAAGTCAATATCTTATTCTAAGAAATCTTATTTTTCATTTTACTTAGAACCTTTTCGTGTTTTTCACATATTTTTTTATTCTCTATTTGTGAAATGAATAGATCTTTTTGCCAATGTGCATTAAATAATCTACATTGAATATTATCACAAAAAGCATCTCCTGTTTCATAGTAAAATATTATTTGTAATAGAATTCCTTCGACAATATCTGGTAATCTAGGATCATTATATTCTAAAAATTCACCTTTGTATTTTTTCTTTATTTTTTCTATTGATTCATTAGATATGTTTGTCATTATATCGATATAGTATTTTTTAGGTTTTGCAGGAGCTTCTATAATTCCTGTAGTTGAAATTATTACTGGATTTGAGCCTATCCATGTTCTTGCATGATATTTCAAATCATTTTGATCAAATGTGCATGTTAATTTGTTTGTGAAAATTATGTGTAGTGTATCCTGAGTATTTTCTGTTTTTGGAATTAATTCTTTAATTATTTCATTTAATTCTACTCCATCATACAGTGTCATTTCTTCTTTATTTGACATGTCCTTATTTTCTAATTCAATTAAAATTTCATCAATTGTTGGATGATGTTTTTCAAATGATTTTTTTAAATCAAAAATTCTTGTACTTGCAATTTTTTCACTTGTCTGTTTGTCTAATTTATTAAAAATATTTTCTCTTATCTCAATTTTGATTCCAAATTGTTTGAAAATGAATTCTTTAATTTTATCTAGACTTATCTCTGGAACTGATGGTTCTTTGTAAATTATTATCTTAGAAATTTTCACTATGATGATTATGCGGTAATTGCTTATCTTTCTAACTCTTTAATTTTTTCTGCTGCAATTTCTGCTGCTCTTTTACCTGAGTATAACATTGAACCAAATGTTGGTCCCATTCTTGCTAATCCGTGAGTTTCAGTAACTGACATTCCTGCTGCAATTAATCCTGGGTATACTTCACCTGTTTTATGAACAACATGTTCTTCTCCGTCATTAACATACATTGGTTCCATTCCTTTCCATTCTGCAAGACCTCTATCTACTAATCTTTTAACTCCAACAGAGTCATGTCCTGATGCATCGATGATTATTTTAGCTTCAAATGCTACTGGATCTACACATGTGATATTACGTGGTAATGCTGATACTGGCATCCAGTTGACAACAATTCCTGCAACTCTTCCGTTTTTCAATACTAAATCGTCAAATTTTGTTAATTGAAGAAACTTGACTCCTGCATCACATGCACCTGCAATTAATTTTGATACTGCGTGTGGTCCTGGTGTTAAGTATAATCCATCTTGAACTTTTTTGTATGGTACTCCTAATTCATCCCATATTTTTTGAGCTGGTTCTCTAACTGTAACTGGATTCATCATATATCCTCCTAACCAGTAACCTCCTCCAAGATAGTTATTCTGTTCAATGACTAACACTTTGTAACCTAAATTTGATAATTCTCTACTGGCTGTAAGTCC
>ENA-UZXD01000440-UZXD01000440.1-metagenome-genome-assembly--contig:-Day-3-50m-contig-440_pt2 | contig 13869 bp, 22 predicted proteins | sample MGYA00260344_ERZ794904 | MGnify/ENA metagenome assembly ERZ794904 | reverse complement strand
AGGCAGAAAATCACTAACCTTATATTTTTTAGCTTTCTTTTTCTTAGATTCCCACTGGCCTCTGTAAATTGCGTATTTATCATGATAATCATTTAGTATCACTGCGTCGTTGTCGGTATCTAATGGAAAACCATGCTCCTTTTTATGAGTTTCTTCTGCTTTCTTCTTGTCTTTAGGTTCCCATACATTAATAGACGTATATCCGTATGTTGAAGCGGTTTTGATTCTAATTAAAAAGCCATTAAAGTCATGCTCGAGTGCAATTAATCCCTTAGGCGGGTTGAAGTCAAGAAGTCCGGATTTCTTCATTTCGTCATAAGCTTTTTTAATTCCGATTCCGGAATCCATAATCTTTTCAATTCCGTCTACTAGTGCTCCTTTGGATAAAAATTCATTCAACGGATTTAGCTTCTGTGAAGCTAGAAATGCTTCGAATAATTTTACGTGTTTCATAATTAGTTTTTATTAAAGAGTCTTTTTGAATGATTCAAATGTTGGTACGTGTTTAAAAGTAGTCTTAACAGATTCTCTAATTTCTTCACTGTAATCATCAAATTGCCATTTAAAGCCTCTACCTGCAGAAGCATCTACTGATGTAGTACAGTAAGAGTCAGGCGTAAATTTTTTGAAATAAAATGCTCGCGATTCTTCGTCTTCACCGCCTTCTACATCTAGTGCCATAGATAAGGTAGTCCAATCTGCACAAAGTTTTTTAGCTTTAGCTTCAGCCATTGGTTCTATCCTAACATCATCAAAAGCAGTACCCCAGGCGACTAACCACCCCTTAGAGCCATTAAAGCTATCTATTTCAGTTTCATAGCCATATCCTTGGAGAAATTCTTCTTTTTCTTTAGCCTCTTCTTCAGTTTTAAAGAAATAACATGTCATAGTGTGTGCATAGTTATTTCCACCAGGATCAGAGTTTATACCCATTGTGTAATATAATTTCATAAGTTGTTTATTTTGTTTAGTTGTTTATGTAATATTAGATTATATATCTGTTTAAATTGGTTCTTTAAATTTAATACCGTTTTGACTGATGGTATCATATAAGAACTCATTGTTTCTGTCCTTGCTAATTATTTTACCTTTGATATTATTTTGACTTCCTCTAAATACCATCCAATAATCAGCTTGACCATCTGCAATAATGTCTGCTACTGCTTGATTAAGGTCTACCTCAAATTTAGCAGGAGTTCTTAAGTACTCAAGTTTAAGTAAATAATTAATAAGTGTTTCTACTGTAGCTTTACCAGACGAATCTTTAACTGTGATCTCCATTTTACCAGTAGCTGGTATATCAGATATGCTAATTGGTTCTATGACCATAGATCTCTGTCCATTTTTACCCTGTAGAACTACTTGGTTAAAATCTCCAGAAGTTTCATAATTAGTAACTATTCTATTTGTAACTTCGTAGAACTGTGTGAATTTTTTAGCATCAGTCTTATTGAATTCACCTGTTACAATTTTTACTTCTGTTTGAACTCTGTTTAATATATGATCTTTTAACTCTAATAGTTGTGTTAGTTCAGGTGATTCTGGTAATAGACTCCATGTATCTGTACCTTTCTGTATTTTTTCAACGGTGTTCACTGTTTTTAAAATCTCTTTCCAAAAATTAAATTTAGAAACTGATCCCTCAACACCAATTCTAATAGCGTTATTATTTACAATACCAGTTCCGTCTTTTTTAAAGCCAGTTCCAGAATAATCTTTTACCTCATATTTTGTTGTGCCTACTGCAACGTCAAAGGACTCACTACCACCTTGTATTTGAGCATTTTTAAATTTCCAAGCACAGTATATCTCACCTTTACCAATACCTTTAGCATCAATATGGAATAAATCTGTATCGAATCCTTTAGCTATATCAAAGTCTTTCTCAGGTGCAGCAGTTTTACCCAATTGATCCATGAAGTATTTTTTGTCATCATAAGATATAGGGAATAGAAATTGATATGCTGCAGCAACAGGTTCGCCACTAGGTAATTTATCAAAGAATGTATTTAGCTTCTTAAGTTGAGCGCCACTGAATAATTGCTTTTTGTTCTTTGGGTCTTTTAAACTTTTAAACGCATTAAAAACATCATCTCTAGAAACTGCTGCTTCATTTAAAGTTTCTTTTTTAAGTGATTTATCAAACGCAGCTGCGAATTTTGCTCTATAATCTCCTTGTGTTGCCATGTTTTATCTAATTATTTCTAAATGATTCAAATGATTTTAAATACTTCATTGTACCATTAACTTTTGTTGATTCATTAATATAGTCTTTTCCGTCAAATTTCCAGGTGTAACCTTTACCTTCTGCACCTTTTTTACTTAAAATCCCATACATACCTTTTTTAAAACTATCAAAGAAAAGGGCAGAATCAGCTTCTTTTTTTGCATATTTTCTTGCCTCTTTATCGCTATTATGTCCCTGGATATATGCTCCGTCTTCCCATGTTAGTACAATACCAGTGATAGCGAAATCTCCTTCCCATCGTATATCTTTGACTTTCATCCATTTCATTTCAAAGTCTGAAAATTGAGATTTGCCATATTTTAATGCTTCTTCTTTTGTTTTGAAGAAATTAAACTGTTCACTATCTTCAGTTCTTTTGCTTACGTAATATATCTTTGCCATGTTTAGTATTTAGGTTTTTTTGCCTTCTTAGTATATATCTGTATGTGTAAGTGCTCTTTCTCTAGTGATTTAACCAGTTTTAGATTGGCCGCATCGTCATCGTAGAACTTAAAGTTGTTATAGCCCATTTGGATATATGCTTCAAAGGCCTGCTTCTTTCTATCTGCAATTGAACCTTTAAATTTATGAACTGGATCTGAAATAGCAAAGATTAGATCTTTGTCAATTCTAAACCCTACATGCTCTCTTAGCCATGTGTAGATCATCTCTCTGTCATCCCTAGCAGTTACAATACCTACAGCAATACCTCGCTTATAGTTTGACTTAAAGATCTTAAAGTAGTGTTCAATTAGCTTTCCTGCCTTCATGATTTCTAATGATTTGAAATCATCAAAATCTATTTTATGATCTGGATGTGCTTCATACTCATTAAACTCCTCTGGAGTTAGACTAAAGCATTCACCAGTATTATTGTCACATACTTTAATTTTAGCATCTGTAATGACTAATGTATCGTCAAGATCAAATACTACAATTTCATCTTTAGAATAGGGCTTAGCCTCATTGATGAATGATTCAAATGTTTTTAAATGTTGCATAATTAGTTCTTCCTATTACTATTACCACCTTTAGAATTGCTTCTATTAACATTGGTCGACCTAGACCTTGTATTGTTATTGTTGTTTATAGTCGGTCTAGTGTTAGTACTAGGTCGTGAATTATTATATGAGGGTCTTGTATTATTGTTTCTAATAATAGGTCTTGTTCTTGTATTGGTTGATCTATTATTGTTATTATTATTAAGTTCCGGTCTACTGTAGCCTCTTGGTTTTGTATTGTTATTAGGCTTGATTTCAAATTTTACAGGTTTTCCATCTCTACCTCTAAGAATTAAGATTTCTTTATTATCTTCTTTTACAATTCTTGTATTACTAGGTCTTATATTGTTATTAATAACTCTTCTATTACTAACTACTGCATTACTAATTGAACCCCTTCGACCATTAACACGTACTGTATTTGATCTATTTCTATTTTGCCATGCATAGTCATTCATGCGTTGTCTCCAACCCCAGTCATTGTAATATCCATTCCAGCCGTAATAGTTATTCCAACCCCAGTGAGCATTGCCCATCCAGTTGTTATATCCCCAACCGTGATTATTCCAGCCATAGTGGATTCCATAACCCCATCTATCATATCCAAATGGTGACCATCTATGAGGTGAACCCCAAGAATTCCAGCCAGTATAACCCCAAGCCCAATCATTCCACATTTGATCTCTATCCCAGTAACTGTAATAGCTATAACCCCAGTTATTTCTATTCCAATTATATCTATTACCTAATATACGGTTATTCCAATCAAATGATCTAGGTTGGCTTAAAGCATATTGTGCAAAGTCTAGTCTAAAATTAAAATCTGTTCTTAGTCTATTTCTAAATTGAAATTCATTTAACGTGTCTATCTTAACATCATCTGAAACCACTATATAATTTTCATCATCATATATTGGGTCATGGTTAAGTGTTGATAGCTGCCAACTAGCACCACATGATGTTAATAGTATTAATGATAAAATTGCTGTTAATCGTTTAATTGTTTTCATATATTAGTCTTTTGTTTCTTTGTACTCTTTGTAAGCTTCACTATTTGGTAAATCCTTCTCTATTTGTAAAGACCATAGTGAACTATTTGGTACTACGAATTTCCTTCCATGACCATATACATAAAACGTAGTTCTCCAGATGCCTTGTCTGACAATTCTGGCTTTCTTTGTGCCTCTAATATAGACTACATCATCTATATCAAAATCGGTTCCCATTAGGAATTGTATACCTTTAAAGAAATTTGTAATAGCATCTTTAAATGCTAATCCAATTAATGCTACAAGAGTTAACCAACCCCATTCACCGATATATTGTGATAATACTTCTTCCATATTATTTCTTTAATTGACCACTTAACCATTTACCTAATACCTCACCATATTTAATATCTGATGGATAATGATGTCCTCCAACTACTCTAGAAAGTGAAACCTTATCAGCTGCTTTCATTAGTTGTTCTTTTAACTCTGGGTATTTCTTACCTAAAACACATGCTACTAAAACTGCTTGAGTAGTATGTCCAGATGGAAATGCTGGAGTCTTTGCTGTACTAGATTGATATTTAGTAACATCAATACCTAGAACTGGACCTAGTTGAAAAGGTCTTGGTCTATTAAATTTATATTTAAGCCTAATCGTAATTGACGCAGCTTCTTTAATTAACTGTTTAAAATATATTTCATCATATTCTAATCCAGCTTCTTCTACTATTTCCTTAAATGCCCAATCAAATTCATCATCATACTTATTCTCTAATTTAGCTGGGTTTTTATGTAGTAAATTTGCATTAGCAATAGTTTCTAACTCTACCATCGTATCTGCTGATGAATTTGCAGGTGGTAGCATCACTGGAGCATCAACAAAAGAACAATTTAAAATGTCATAGTTCTCTGCTGATTCTAGCCTCTTTTGATGTTTAGCCTTTGGTTGTTTGGCGTAAACAATTTGATCGATAATGTATTTACTAAATAGTTGCATATTAATTTATATCGTCTTCTTCTATTCTTCTTATTTCTTCTTGAAGCTCAAATATTCTCCATTCAAAATCAAATAACTCTTGTCTAGTAATTTTATTATGTTTAAATGATTTTTGAGCTCTTTTATATTCTTGAGTTAATCTCTTTAACTCTTTTTTTAGATCTCCACCAGCGACTCCGGCGATTGCCTGTGATACATGCGGCTTTTTTTTGTTTAAAACCTTGTCATTCTTTTCTATTACTACTAATTCAAACTCCGAAAATAGTGTAAGAAATTTATTCACATTATCCATATTCCAAGAACTTTTATTTAATATAGGTTGCCCCCTATAGTTTATATATCCCTATTTGATTTGAAACTCCCAAAAGGAACGTCCAGTAGTATCTTCATTTGGAAAATCAAAAGAAATTGACTTCTCTTTTTTACCCTCTTTCCAGGTAATAGTCTTTACAAAACTAGCTGGAATTCTAGCTGGATCTGAGTTAGTAGTCCATTGCTCTGAAAAAAAGATTTCAATACGAACATCAACATCATCATAAATACCTGCAAGATTTCTTTCAAATCTTTCTAGTGCAGCCCAAGTACCTCTATTAAGCCCCTGGTGTTGTAATGCACAATTAGCATAACTAAATGTTTGTACTAACCAATCCTTCTTACATGCAAAAGTATTTGCTGGAGCCATGTGGCCTTTATCATATACATTAGCCTTGTAATCAGAAGATGATGATGCTTTTAGACCAGGATGGGCTTTAAAACTAATCCCATCTCTTTCATAAGTAGGAGAACTAGGAAGACAAAAAACTGTGTACTTAACCATTACTGGTTGCTGATATGATTCATCAAAGATTGATGTAAATATGTCAGTCTCAATAGTTACTCTAGGATATTGTTGTGCACTTATGCAATTAATCCCTATAAAGAATATTAGTAGGTTAAGTATATTTTTCATTTTAGATCTAGGTGTTCGTTAATTCTTGCTAAGATATAAGAAGAATCATCAAATGAAGATCTTTGTGCGTAATCCCACAATGATTGTTTATTATTTTCTGGATGTGGCTGACTTTTTGCAAACCTTCTAGCTGCTTCAAAATCTTCTACACTCCATGTAAATTCTCTAGTTGGAGTTGGTACAAATATTGATTTAATCTTTCTTACTATTCTTTTCATTTTTCTTTTTAGTTGTTTTAGGTTTTGCTTTCTTTGGGGGTTTAGGTTTTTCTATAATATCTACGTAATGCTCTTTGTCTTTCTTGATACATTTAGCACAATACATGGTTGAGTACATGTTTGTAGGGTCTGGGTTACCCCTATCCATATATCTAGAGACTAAATACATTTCCTTATGAGGGAAATCTACTATGCAACCAGAGCACACCGTCATTCTAACTGCTCTAGGCATTTTTATCCTCTTTAATCCATTGAAGTACTTTTGTCTGGGGTTTCCAGTCTAGTACTTTTGTTATCATTGATATATCTGCTAAAGCCCTCTTCTGTTCTTCTCTTGCATCAATATAAACTATCTCACCACCAAATGTTTCCGCTATATCTAAAATTCTTACTTCTTCACCAGTACCAACATTAAATATTTGCATATTTAGACTTGCTAGTCTAGGCTGCATTAATGTTTTAAAGCATGCGTCTATTACATCACCAACATAAACAAAATCTCTAGTCTGTTGACCGTCTCCTGTTACTGTGATTGGTTGGTAAGATTCATATTGTTTTTTAAAGATTGGAATTGCAGAGACATAACCCACATTATCAGGTTGGCCTTCTCCAAATACATTAAAGAATCTTAGTGCTGCACATTGCATTGTAGAATTGTGGAAACCATCTAGTATTCCTTCCATTTCTAATTTGTATTCAGCATAAGGGGATAGTGGATCTGGTGTATTGTTTTCTGAAAATGGTATATCATTAATATCACCGTAAATTGCTGCCGTACTTGCTGCAACCACAGATTTGCAATCTCTTTCACTTGCCCATGTCAGCATTCTTTGTGAAGCATGGCATATACCTTTCCAATATTTGTCTGGATTGTTTAATGATTCTTCAACAGAAACTGGAGCCGCTAAATGTAAAAGATAGTCCACATCAGGAATATCCGGTAATGGCCCTTCTGCAATGTCGCATTCATATATAGTTAATGCTGCTGGAATTGAGCCAGATGGTAACAATAGGTTTTCTAGTTTACCTGTTGAAAAATTATCTAAAACTGAAACTTGCCAGCCCATGTCAAGTGCTCGCCAAGTTGCGTGGTGTCCGATGAATCCAGCACCACCTGTTATTACTATATGCATATTCTTTTATTTAAACTCATCTTAAGTTATTCATTATACATTTAAAACCATCTAAGTTTCATTACAAAGACAATAACATGCGCACTAGCTCATCTTGCGGTTGCATGTCATCTTTATCTTTTCTAACTTGACCATGTGTTAATAACCCTTTAATTTTACCGGAGCAAGCATTATCATCAAATTCAAAACATGTTGAACTGTTTTTAGATTCTATATTTCCGGCATAATTAGGTTTTATTTCATTTATTTCTTTTAAATTACTAACAACACCTATTTGTAAATTAATACCATGTTTTTCCGATAGCAATATTAATAGAGCCTTTAAAGATTCTATTTGTTTCTCAGAATATCTATGAAAATATTGTCTACCTTTATATGGTATTTCTAATGTACAAACTTGTGATGGATCTACTTCTGATTTATACCATGTATAATATTTGTCTCCAACTCTATCTAGTCTACCAGCAGAGCAAACTTCTATTGATATTGAACCTCTATGCATTTTACCTGATTTAGTTTTACCTAAATGGTAACCCCAATATTCATCTTTAAATGCTTGTAAAATTCTACCATCATATTTGCTCTCATCTTTACCCGATGCTGGCAATCCACCTATTACATAATGAGTTCCAATTCTACCTCTTTGATCTCTACCCCATTGGTCTATTACTTTATATGGATTATGTCTACCTGCTGTGTGATGTATAAAGATCCATTCCTTCGCAGTTTCTTGTTTAACATATTCACCCTCTGGTAATGGATATTGTTCTATCCATGTAGCGCCAGTTGTAACATCTGTATCTGCTTCTAATTCATGTGGACTTAATCCTAATTTCTTCCAAGTCATTGGACCTACTACGCTATCTCCTTTTAAACCATTATCGATTTGAAATGATTTTACTTTATTTGCGGTCATTGGCCCAAAAACACCATCAACTCTTAGCCCTAGTGCCTCTTGTAAAGCCTCTACTAGATCACCGCTATGGCCTTTCTTTAGTACGTATTTACTTTGCATAATTCTTTTGTTTTTTGTTCTAATCTGTCCATTAGCGCAATCACTTCTTTATCGTTTGTAGTAACATGTTTGAACTTAAATATTTCTTTCATGTCCGATTTGTTTTGAATTGTAAAGTTGACTACATAGTCAGATTTTAGTTTTATTAATTCTCGCATAAACCCGATCACAGATGCTTGTCTTTTTGCATCACCTGCATAAGCGTAGTTTATACTTATGTTTGCGTTAACGATATATCTTTCGCTACCATCAACTTCTAAAAATGATTGTCTTTTAATAAGGTCATTTTTGATAAGGTATATTCTATGCATGACACCTGCATTATTTTGTGTCATTAACTTTGTTAGAGTTTCACTATCTAACGGCGTTGTAATATACCTTTTATCTAAGGCTATTTTATTTCTTACTATTTGCATCCCTGTCTTTTAAGAATTGTTGCTTATCTTTTTCTGCTTGTAATCTCATTGCTTCATCAAATAATTCATCTTCATTAATTTCTGGTGCAATATTAGTCTTAGTTACTTTTTTTACAATCGGCGGCTGTGTTGTTTCTACAGTTTCTGGTAAATGTGGCGTTTCTATTTTCTGTACAGTTTGCGGATATGTTCCAAATTCATTTGGTAAATCCTTTACTACAGTTGCGCCAACTGATGTTGGATTGATTTCATTAGGGAATTCATCGCCATCATCATATACATTTACATTGCCTTGAGTATCTTCTACTTCCCATGTGTTAGATACTTCTTCAGGATCAATAACTTCAATCTCTCTTTCTAACTCTTCTAATTCATCATCTTCTAAATCATCAATCATATTATTAAGTACCTGATCTAATGCATGTTCTTCATCCCACTCATCGTCTAGGGGTTCATGTCGATCAACTGCTACATCATAAGGGTCTTGTATTCCAATAGCATCTTGTTTCTTTTGGAATTCCATAAAGCTACCTTCTGGGTCATTAGTTAAACCACCAACTGTATGTACTTTATCATCTTCTTCTGACCATGGACCTGGTTTATCTTCATTTTCTAAAAACGCTTGAACATCTGGGTCATCTAACCATGCATTTTCTTCTTCATCTTCTTCAACAATACCTTTAGCTAATTCATCTGCTAGTTCACCCCATGCAGCTGCATTCTCTTTATCCATAATAACATCCATAGCATTGGCATTAGGATTTTCAGGTCTTAGTGTACCCCCATCCAATATATCTTCTGCATAATCTTGTGCAGCTCTTCTTAAATTATCATTAGGTTCTGGCGCATCAGTATCATCTTCACTAATTCTATCTTCAATATCTGTCCAAATAGAATCTGTATGTAAAGTTTCTTCATCTTCCCTCTTTGGAAATGCTTGTGCAAATGCGAAATTGGCTGCAACTACTAATGAGATTGCTAGTGGATCGAATACAAAGATAATAACTAATAGAAGCCAGTTAATAATCTTATCCATTGGCGTACCTGTTAGACCTGATAAGTATTGTAGTGGTCCTAATTCACCTGCAGTTTCAGAAGTATTCTGTAGATCTAAAATTTGTAATCTAAAAGTTTGTAGACTATCTGCTGCAACTTGTCTTTTTATCTGAACCTCTTTACGATTGACCTCTTCCGTTTCAATACGTTTTTGTGCCATTCTTAATTCTGTAGTAGAAATGGTCTGTCTGAATCCAGTAGAAGATGTTGTATCTCTAACTTGTATACCAGATGCCTTTGCATTTGATAGGATATTAATATTCTCACTGATTCTTGCAAGTTCTGTGTCATATCTTAAAAGATCTGCTTCATAGAACTGAGCTTTATTCTCAATAAACTCTATTTGATTTTCTTGAACTAATAGTTTTGAATAGGTCTCTTGGTATGCAGCCGATAAGAAGCCATAAATACCCATTGATGTAATTAGTACTAGGATTATGGTTGCCATAGACAAGTATGCTCGTAACCATTTATTGATTGTGTCCCAGTATTGATATAATAGGGATGCAATTACCAATTTGGCTACTTCTAATGAACCTGCCATAATGATAACCTCAAAAGAGGCACCTGCAAATAGTTTACTTAAACCACTAACTGAATAGAAAGCAGCAGAAGCAGAAACTGATAGTGCAGAAAATGCTATTAACGATGGGAAGAATCCCTTTCTTAAATTTTTAAACATAGTTTATTATTTATTTACCATTTACCTAAAGGACATACAGATCCTGGTGATAATGCCTTTGCAGCTAATCTACAGCCACAACCCTTCATCGTTTTACCAGTAACTACATGCTTACCCTGTTTTTTAGTGCTACACGTGCCTCCGCTTCGCATGTCGCACACATCACAGATCTTTAGCCTTTTCTCCCCTTGTTCTTTTAAAGCCGGTGATAAATCAACAAAATGTGACTTTACAAAATTGCCCCAACCAGTAAGTATCTGCTCAACTGTAGAAGGCTCTACTCTCTTAGTTATTTTATCTGGATCTGGTCCAGCTTTAATAAAACCAAACTTAAAAGCAGCCTTCTCTGCACCATTCTTGTAAATTCTGTTATCATCAGCCATATTCTTATATATTATGCTTTTCTAAAAACATTTTTCTACGCTTAATAAATTCCTTTGCGTAGAACTCTAAATCTGATTGTGTGAGTGTGAATTTCTGTGGTAAATTATCTACTTCATTGGCTATCCAAATCTCTGCACCATCTGCTTTTTTACCTGACATATCCCAATATGCAATAAAATAAGCTGAAGCCTGTAAGTAATAATCTATTACCCATTCTTCTCTCTTTGGTTTCCTAGAATTTTTATAGTCAATAATTTTAATAGTGCCATCAACTACTTCTGATACATTATCTACAGTTCCGGCCCAGCCGCCACCTTTAGTAGTCCATAAGAATGTTTCTGCCTCTATTACTTTTTTAATAGTATCGAAATAGTCTGCTGAGTTAAACCAGAATTTATAGAACATTTTCCAGCCCTCTTCTAAGTATAGATCTGCGTTCTCATGTTCAGCAAATTCATTTACCTCATCATCAGTTTTAGCAACCTCTTTAAGTTGTACTAATCTATCTTGTGCAGTAGCTGTAGTATCTGTTTTGGTTTTATATAGTTCTATAATTCTGTGCATAATAGTACCACGAGACATACTCAGATTTGAAATTCTATCTGCTTCTGCTTCGCCTACTTTTTTACGCCAGCGTTCTAAACCGGACATGTCTTTGGTTTGTCCTAAAATAGTAGTAACCGATGGTAGTTTTGCGATTATCTCTTCTCCGTCGGTTACTTGATAAAAACGTAGTCCGTTTTCTTGTACTCTTTTTATTTCTGTCATTTTTACATACCTGCTAAACCAAGTAACTTATTAAAAAGTTCTGTTACATGGTGAAAGTTAATCCAAATTATTCTACCTATTAAGAATAATCCAGCACCTACTACTGAAGACTTAATAATATTACCTAGAATATACCAAATGCCTAATGCTTCATATTGAGGCCACATAATTACTAGATAAGATGGAGTACCTGGAATTCTTTCTATTTCAGGATAAATGATATCTGCAAGTCCTAATTCAATAGTTAGTGGTCCCCACTTATTAAGTTGTTGTAGTATATAAGCTTGTTGAACTTGTTCAGCTGCAGTAACGACTTCTTCTGGCATATTAACTACACCATAAATCCTACCTAACCAATCTACTCTTAGATCAGCAGCATTAATCTTTTCTAAATTTGACGCTTCTCTAGCTGTATTTCTAAATATCCACCAGATTCTTAATTCTGCTACTAATTCAGACCAGTAGCTAAATGTGTTTGTTAACCATTTCATATATTAGTTTTTGTTAATTCCTTTAATTGTTCTATGGTCTGCATGCCAGTTTGTTTACTGACAACTTTGCCATTTTCAAAATAGATAAAAGTTGGAATACCTCTAATGCCGTATTCTTGTGAAACATCAGGATGTTCGTCCACATTAATTTTTACTACTTCTACGTCTTCTACCTCTTCGTTGAACTGATCAACTTTAGGTAACATTACTTTACAAGGGCCACACCATGGTGCCCAAAAGTCTACTAGTACTCTGCCTTTTTCTGGAATCATATTATTCTGTTAAATTATCTGCACCTGCCCAGTCTACTAATAGTCCCTTTTCAACCAACTCAATAAATTTATTGAAATCAATTGAAACCTGTACTTGCCCTGGTATCATTGCAATATCTGTGTATTCTACTGCATTTTCGAATACATCATTTTTGTCCTCTATTTTTTGGTGTGTAATCTTGTAGATTTGATGTAACCAATCTTTACCCACCCAAATATTTATATGCATAATTAATAAGTTTATTAGCTATTATATGTATAATTGCCCTTTTGTTTCTAAGCTAAGTTAGCTAAAGTTGCAATTTTTGCAAGTTCTTCTTTTCTATATTTACGAAAGTTAACTACTGCTTTTGCTAAGATTTCCATTCGCTCTGCTGGATCCATTACCATTAATCTTGCCTTTACATAATATGTGTCACCATCGTATGGGTTAACGCGCGGTGTGTTCTTAGTAGGATTCAACTGATAGATTGATCTATTCTTATATACATATCCAGTAGAAGTTGTATGGCTTCTAGTGTAGTCTCTACGTACATAACCATTCTCATAAGAGAGATAATCAGTGTTTGTAATAGGGTCATGGAAACATTGAGTTCCATTGTTTGCTTGTGTTTGAGAAGTTACTTCAACACATTTAAGAGTTTGTAGCTTTGTCATATAAGTATTAGTTTTAATGTTATTGATAATATAAGTCTTAGCCCAAGCGGTTATATTACTTCTTTTTAATTTTGCAGCACTTGGTACTGTTTATTTCTTCAAATTTAGCATCACATCTTGATTCTATTTTATCAGTCCGTGAATCTATGTACTTGAAAAGTTCTTCAGATAAATTATCTAAGCGATCAATCTCGCCATCTATTCTACGATCTAGTAAATCCGAAGTTTGTCCTAGATCTGATTCAATTTCATTGACAACATCTCTGACGTCATCAATATCTTTCTGTAGGTCACTGACCCTAAATGCCACCTTAAACATACGATAAACGCCGGCAATTGCCAACACTGATAGTACACCTAAAACGAACGCTGTTGTTTGTTCCATATTGTTTATTTGTTTAATTCTTGGGCTAAGAGCTTATATTTCATATTAGTTATATAGATTAATTAATAATTGTTTTTTGCGAACAGAGGGGGAGTCGAACCCCCAATTAACCAATTCCCACGTTCTTAAGTTGCGTAGGTACCAGGCTCTATTTCTGTTTCCTCAGTAAACTGAGTTCCCACATTGCCATAAATTTACTTTTTCACCTGGCGTCTGTCCGATGTAA
>ENA-UZXD01019956-UZXD01019956.1-metagenome-genome-assembly--contig:-Day-3-50m-contig-19956_pt1 | contig 14277 bp, 1 predicted proteins | sample MGYA00260344_ERZ794904 | MGnify/ENA metagenome assembly ERZ794904 | reverse complement strand
TCGCCATCGTCGTCTATTAAATCGTATGAGTTTAGGGTTTTAAGCCCAACAATATGGCGTAGAACATCAATAGCATCAATAATATTGATGTTGTTATCATTATTTGCATCGGCGGCTTCGAAGTCTGCCCCTGTGAGAGTGGATAACCCTACAATATGTCTTAAAATGGAGATGGCATCGATGATATTAATGCCTGGCTCATAGGCATCAGGTTCGGCTATGGTTAGTTGGTCGAAATCGATGATATCTGTGATCAATAAATGCCCATTTTCTGCATGAACTGATTCTGTCAGCAACGTCCCATCTTTAAGTAAATTTAATTCAATACCTGTCACTTCCCTGTCTTGTGTGTCAAATAGTTTGATTGATGGTTTATTCTGGGTAACCAGAGAAGAACCAGGCTTTTCTACTAAATTGGTGGCTTCTGTTTGTATGGCATAGTTGGTGGCGAAATTATCCATGACACCTATGACACTGGCATCGTTGCCGGGGGTACCGTCCGCCGTGGCTGATAGTAGCTCTATTTGATAAGTGTCCAGGTCCATTAGATAAATCTGGTTGAGGCTACCGTCAGTGACAGAAGGGTTGTCTAAGTTGCTGGAAAACATCAACTTTTTCAATCCTGAATCTACCCCTAGCAGTTGATACTCCACATTGCTAAGGCTCGTTATCTGAGCATCAAGCCCTGCAGTTAAGCGCTGTGCCTGTCCTGATAATAGATGCTGACTAAAAATATCCTGAGACAGGTTATCGTCAGAGTCCACAAGATTACTAGCATCACTCACATAATATACACGGTCGTTTTGTAGCAGCGCCTGATTCTCAACAATTGATGCGGCCTCATCATTCAGTTGCTGGCTAATCAGGTTAATGTTGTTTTCCAGCAAGCCCACCGTGGCCAAGTACAGGTCATTCTTGTCATTCAAATCATTAGTTGAAAAGCTGCCAGCTTGGGTTTCAAATAAAACTTGAGTGGTTTCAGAGGTATAGTTAATGGCCAAGATATGGGCGGGTTGTTCACCCTCATCATCTTCACTAATCTGTGATACCCGCTGTAAAACAGATTGCTCCAAATCAATTATAAAAGCGTCGGTAAGATCATTTGTATCAAGGTAGGGCAGCAGATTATTGGCGGCACTGGAAAATCCTACTTGCGTACCGCTGGCATCGATAACAATATTTTCTACACCGGTGTTGGCAATTTGACCACTGGCCATCTCAATGGCGTCATTAGTAATCAGCTCCCCACCGCGCACTATAGCTATGCGGTTACCTGTTGCCGTGTTCATATAGGAAGATTCGGTTAAATCAATATAGGCTATGGCAAAAGTGGGACCATTTTCGGACGACCAAGCGACGTCAATAGCGGTTATGGTTGCAGCCTCAACGCCGCCCACATAATCACTTAGATTAGTAACATAAGAGTTTGCCGCAACGTCGTAGACATAATATGATTGCTTGATTTGCCCACTATCAATGTAAGAGATCTCCGTTAGGAGCAGGGATCCTAGAGGCGCCATCGATATGGGAGCCAGGGCTAAAACCTGACTGGCTGTATCACTCAATAATGAAACATCAGGCTCTGCAATTGCAGTGAAATTCATATCAATCCCTAAAGTAGAATATACAGATCTGTGGCCATTAAATCGTCACTTTGTTGAGTATCAAAGGCGGCAATTTTTATTGCTTCAGCTAAACCCGAACCGTCATTGTCAATGGCTAGAGTGCCATCATTTTTGTCAAAAATGAAAGTGGCCTCAGATTCACTATCGTGCACAGAGCCTATCTCAACTATAGCAAAATCTTCCGCCGCCACTATACCGTCCGTATGGCCTTGGAGCGTATTAGGATCAAACAAACCAAACTCAATGGCGTCTATCAGAATCAAATCAATCCCTGATTCAAAGTCAACAATGGTATCAACACCATTGCTACTGGACAGAATAAAGCCATCACCACCAGACCCACCGATTAACACGTCAGAGCCCAGGCCACCGTCAAGCAAGTTGTCACCGCTATTACCAGTAATGGTATTGTCCAATTCATTGCCCGTGGCATGGGTGTCTAAAAGGCCTATTAATTTTAAGTCTTCAATGCTAGAGCCCAGGCTGTAGTCAATTTTAGACTTTATAATATCAACGCCGCCGGTATCGGTAACAACGTCAGCGATATTATCGACAATGTAGGTGTCGTTGCCCAAACCGCCTGACATGGTATCGGCACCCAGACCCCCGTTTAAGGTGTTGTCTTCGGCATTGCCAATCAAGGTGTTATCCAGTGAGTTACCACCAGCTAATAAGGCGAATTCACCGGTTAAGGTTAGTTTCTCCACATGGGAGCTAAGCACGTAAGAGCTGGTGGCCATAACCTCGTCATAACCCTGATCGGCCGACTCGGTAATCCGATCAGAGCGAGAGTCAACATAATAGATATCATCACCTTCGCCACCCAACATACGATCGCGGCCACCGCCACCATTGAGTACATCTAGGCCGGCATTGCCGATCAAGATGTCCGAGCCATCCTGCCCCGATATGTCGTTATTACCCGCATTACCGACCAGTAGGTTATTCAAGCCATTGCCGGTTAAGTTGATCGAGTCATCGCCCAAGGCCTCTAGGGCCTCAACATTGGCAGGAGCCAGAATGTCACGCCGTGTTTCGATAGTGTCGTAACCACCAGCCCCTCTGGCAATGGTTTCCACTACCAGATCATTTGGGTCTTCCACAATATAACGATCGTTACCTGGCCCCCCTAACATGACATCAGCTCCGGCCCCACCGTCTATATAGTCGTCTCCACCGCCTCCATAGACCGTGTCTGCGCCTAATCCGGCGTAGACAATATCACTACCACTGCCAGCGTAGACAATATCGTCACCAGCATTAGATAAAATCTGATCATTGCCTCCCAACCCAAATATTTTATCTACGTCAACACTGCCAAACAGCTGGTCAGCCGAACTGGAACCAGAACTCAAAGCGGCTTCGCCGTTGACCTGCAGCATCAGGCGCCATTCGCCAGTCAAGCCCTGTGAGTCTGAGGCTGTCAATACCAGCTCGCCAACCGGGCCATTGATGTTAGTGCTTAGGGAATACGCAATACCATTTAGTTGGCTCACAGCAAGCTCGTCACCAATTTCAATGACAGCGCCTTGGGAGTCAAGGATGGAGCCATAGGCTGGTAAGCCGGTTACCGTTACCATATCGATGCTTTCTTCGGCATCACTAGGCGCCGGAATAGACAGGGCTACTTGGGTTAGACTGCCTGAGAATTCAACGTCTTGTACCCCATGTGGGCCAAAGGTAGGGGCATCATTGACCGCTTCAATCAAGAAGCTAATATGTGAGGCGCTGCTGACACCCCCATCATCAGTAACCTGATACTCCAGCTTGCCGGCGTTGCCAACAAAATTGTCGGCCGGGATAAATACCAGGTCCGTTAACTGATTTAGGCTAATAATATCGCTGAGTCCGACAACAGAGCCACTGGTACCATGCTGAATTTCTCCTTGGCTTGGCACGCCAGTGATTTCAACAGCCAAAATGCCTTCTTCTGGATCGGTAGGTAAGCCTATGTTCAATAAAACAGCGGCACTGTCTTCCTCTACTTGCAGGCTACTTGGTGTGTCTACAATGGGCGCTCTGTTGTCGCCAATTTCGATCTCAATTACTTGTGAGGCACTATCACCAAAATCATCGGTGGCATCTATTTCGACCTTGTAGCGACCAGTGACACCCTCCGGTGGCGAACCAACCAGTTTGCCTGTAATTGGGTCAAAGCTCATCCACTCCGGTAATTCCAGATCCCCTTGTATGGAGGCACTTAGTGTCAGGTCAGAGGCTTTGGACTCGGCGTCACTAAAGGCATCTTCTGGGACCACCAGTTCAAAATCAGCATGATCAGTAATTTGTAATGGCGTTTCCAGAATAACCCGATTTACTTCTGGCGAGGTGTTGCCTAGCGCCACTGACAGATTTAACTGCTGGTCAGCAAAATGCACCGCTTCGATACCCGACAAAGCATCCGTATAAGTAACCACCTCATTATCAACAATGGCATTGGTGGTTACCGTAAGGGTTTGGTTAGTGTTGTCAAACAGCAAGGCATAATCACCATAATGGCCATCATAGATTACCGTATCTTGGCCAGTCCCACCTTGCAGAACATCAGAGCCCAGTGATCCTAATAAGGTATCGTTACCACGCCCTCCCATGAGGGTGTTGTCGAACTGATTGCCCACCAAGCGGTCATCGGCATCACCGGCTACGGCATTTTCTATTTGCACCCAACTTTGGATACTTGCCTGCTGACCCGCAATAGCAAGGGTACCGGCCATCAAATCAATATCTGAGGCGCTGGTAACCGCTGCCGCATTAATCCAGTCAGCGCCCGCATCGTCTTGCAACACCAGCGCACCATCAAAGTGGTTGGCAAATTCATCGGTGAAAATATATTGATTATCTTGCTCATCGGCGGCGCCATATAAACGTAATGACAGCCCATAGACCTTACCGGTTTCTTCGGCCCGCACATCTCGCACAATGACTTGCCAGGTTCCTTGACCATCTTCGCCATAAAACTGGGTGCTGGATAAATCAAACATCAAGTGATTGGGTAAGCCGCTGTACTCGCCTACCAGGCCAAATGGGCGCCCTTCTGTTGCCGTAGGCCGATCCAATAAATTAGAGATAGTCCCATTTGGAGAAACGACATCGATGGTTAGATCCCCTAAGCGCTCATGGCGAATATCAATGCCAAGTTCCACGTGTTCTACCTGGATGTTGCTACCAATATCAAAATGGGTCACATACCCACCTTCTTGATCACCATCGGCAATGACCTCGGCAATGTCCAGTATGCGGGTGCCCGCATAGGCTTCGTTATGGGCGGTTTTGGTTGTTTGCCATGATTCTGCCAAGCGCACTGCGGCGTGGGCATCAACAATACCAAAACCCATATCGTTATTAAAAGACAACCCACCAAGGTTGTGGTCGCTAGCAGCATTCACCTTCCAGGCAGCGCTATCGGGATGGGTGGCTGAATGGGCTAAAATAGCTTGCACATCGCGATAACCCAGTAACGGATTAGCTTCCAGCATTAAAGCCACAATGGCCGACACTTCAGGTGCCGCCGCTGAGGTGCCTCCAAAGCTCACGTAATCGCCAGCATCACCGGCGAAATAATTTATTCCATCGGCGCCAAGCCTGTCGGTAGTGAAGATATTTTCACCATAGGCTGACACTAAAATGGCAGAACCAGGTGTCGAGAAGCTACTCACCACGTCATCGGGGCTTACCGATGCCACAGTGATGGTTTCGCGAGCATTTTGAAAGTTGTGATGGTTTACATTGTCGCCGGAAGTGCGCGAGTTACCGGCAGAAAAGACAAACACTGTTCCTAACCCGTCGCGTCCAGTCTCTACGGCATACCGAATACTGGCGTAGTCTGCCATATGATTGACCGAGGCAAAGTCATCACTGAAAGGATTGATAGCCCCCCAGGAGTTGTTAGAAATATCCACCTGATTTTGTCGCGACAGTGCGCCAGACATATGCGGGGAGGCCCATTTAACACGAAAAGAAGCCACATCAGCATCCGGAGATAAACCGACAATACCGGTTTCATTATTGGCTTCGGCCACCATAATGCCGGCCACTGGCGTGCCATGACTGTCTTCTGGCTTATAGGGCAGGGGTGGCCACTTGTGTTCCCCCGTATCGGAACGATATTGAGCATCATAGTCAATGCCCAGATCAACCTGATAAGCCAAATCCGGATGCCCATAATCCACGCCATCATCGATCACCCCTATGGTGATACCTGCACCGGTATATTCACCGCCTAAGTCTGATACTTTCAGGCTATCGCGATACCATTGCTCCGTAGCCAAGGGGTCATATTCCCCCGTGTACATTTCCCGCAGTCTGAGCTTATAGGTGCCTTGGGCACCGGCAAGGCCAGAAACCGCAAAATAGACTGTTTCGTCATTGCTTCCGGTGAGTTTGATGCGCGAATCCAAACCGGCTCCAGAATCATGATTGCTGCTGATTAGCTCACCCTGGCTGTTGAAAACCTGCAAATAGCTGTCTGCCAGGCTGCCCATTTGGGCACCAGCAGCTAATACATCTACCACATAGTGAGTGTCTGCTGTCAGTGTGGCTTTCGCCCAATCCACATCGCCGGCAAAAGAGATATCGGTTTCCAACATTTTACCCGGCGCCACACTGGCCAAGGTAAGCAGGTTGCTGGGAATATCATCCACCTCATCGGTCTGTTCCAGCGCTTGGGTTTCAATCAGGTAGGTGCCCGAATTGGCTTCGATGCCAGCGCCATCCACTTTAATGTAATAGCGCCCGCTATCAATAACGGTGGCGTCGATTTTGGCAATACCATCAGCATTGGAGTAGCTGCTGGCGACCACGCCGCCGGTAGCCGTTAACAATGTCACATTGGCATAGGCCAGGGTACCTTCACCGGCATCATACCCTTTGATAGAAACGCTGAAGCGCTGCGCGGCTTCGAGGTTTATAGCAAATAGATCGGTGTCATCCGAGGCCTGCAACGCTGCGAAGAGACTGTCACCGAGTACCAGTGACATGCCCGTTTCCGAGTCATAGTCAGTGACCCGGTCAACAGCCTCATCTCCACCGCCAACGCCCAAATCCAATACGCGAATGGCATACTGTCCGGTATCCTGTGTACTGCCAGGGCTGACGGTGATGGCTAACTGGCCTGATTCTGCCGCGCTAAATTCGGCGGTAGCCATACGGCTGGTGGAGCCGGCTTCATTTTGGTTAGCCTCAATAACGACGGCTTCAGCCCCATCACTATCGGCACTCCACAACAGGGATAGTTGGGAGTCTTCGATCGGTGCCACTACCCCATCTCGGGCACTGACTATTTCAATGCGGTAACTTGCGTCTGCTACCAGATCTATTTGATATTGATCTTCATCCCCGGCGACGCCAATTTTGCCAACCTTGAAGGCCTCATTATCGGCGTTGAAACTTAAGGTGACAGGCGCCGCACTATCCTCATCGGAAGTATCGCCCGGCACCACGGATAATTGATAGGCACCGGTGGTACCAGCACCGTCAACAACGCGCACATGATAGGTGCCGGTGGCAGAAGCTTTTAAGGTGGCCATGGCAGCACCATTGTCCACTTCCTTACCGTCGCCTCTGGCTATAGGTGTTGCAAATGGGTCCAGTACTTCAATCAAGGCCCGTGCCAAACCACCGGTTGCTGTAGGTGTCGCTGCAAAGGTGACTACCTGATCGGCCTCCAGGTCGATAGCAAACCAATCTTCATCACGGTCCACAACCGTGTTTTCAAATTTACTGGCCTTGCCACCAAAGCGCCCGTCAGACCATTGAATAGCCCCATCCACAGTGTCGTTTAAGCTAATGGTGGTGGCCTGGCCAATGGTAGATCCATGGTCATCGGGAGCGCGAGTGGAAAAAGTATAGGTGCCGGTTGCGTCCGCATCCAACGTTTTGGCTACCAGATAATAGGCACCAGAAGTTTGAGCCTGATAACTAATCACCGAATCATTTTGCCAGGAGCCATTATCATCTTCATCCAGCACTGCACCACTGGCAGAACGCAGTTCTAGATAAGGGTCAGCCAGAGTACCACCGCCTGTAGCGGCTCCCTGCAGTTTAAATACATAGCGGTTATCGGCGGCCAAGTTCACCTCAAACCAGTCTTCATCTCCGCGCTTAAGCAGGTTGCCAACAAAGGATTCGCCCAATGCCATGGCCTTGCCCGTGCCCACGCCATCCCCCACATCGTCTGCCGGCAGCGCTGTTTTTGTGGCGCTGAGGGTATAATCACCTAAGGAGTGGTGGTCATCGGACGAAACTTCAACATAGTACTTGCCGGCTGAAGGGGCGGTAAAATAGGTGAGTGAGTTGGTACCCACGCCGCCATCATCGGCATACTCAACAAGGCGGCCATTGGTATCAAATAGGCGTAACGCTGGATCCAGCAATGATCCGCCCGCATCGCTAATGCCATTGACTAGTAACTTGTAGGTAATTCCGGCATCCAGCTCTACCGCAAACCAGTCGGTATCGCCAGGGGTTTTGATGGCGCCTTCAATGGGGGTGTCTGTCAGCAAAGCGCCAAGGCTGGTTTGACTGTCATTTAGCCCATTGGCAAAATCATCACTGGGCGCTTTATCCACGACAATTTGATAGGCACCGGTATCGTACTTAAAGGCGCTGCGGGCTTCGACAAAATACACCCCCGTTTGACTGGCGGTAAAGAATAGCTGGGCATTGAAACTGCCGTTGGCATCGTCGTTATAGGCGATAATGGCTCCATCGGCATTGCGTACAGCCACAAAAGGGTCCTGCAATGGGTCTAGTTCGGCACTGGATGAACGATCGGCCGTGACGTCTATAACATAGGTTTCACCGGCTGATAAGCCCACCTTAAACCAGTCGCTGTCATTACTCACGTGGATCAAACCAGACTCTATTTCTCCAATAGCCAGCACCTTGTTGGTGGAGCGCCCGCCTTCAAAGTCATCCGCGATACCTGATAACCTAAGTGTATAGGTGCCTTGGCCTGAGTTACCGGCGGCTGCCGCGGCCAGGTAATAAGTGCCGTTTTCAGGGGCTTGAAAATACAGTTGGGCATTGGCCCCCGTGCCCCCGGCTGAGGCGGAATTCAATAAAATGCCACTGGCAGAGCGCACTTCAACATAGGGGTCAATAAGGGTGCCCTCATTGGTTGATGCCCCCAAGGCCTCTACCTTATAAGCAAAGCCTTTTTCCAGCTGTACCTTAAACCAGTCGCGGTCCGCCAGCTCATTGATCTCGCCCACCACTGAACCGATGCCCAGATCATTGAATTCAATGCGCCCGGTGGTAGCGATGTCTGCCGATTGCTGATCCAGACTCTTTTGGCTTAGCGTGTAAGAACCCGTGTAGAGTCCGGTAGCGTCACTAACAGCAAGGTAGTAGGTTCCCGATGTGCTGACCTGATATTGCAGTTGTGCATCATCACCAATGGCATTGCCCGTAGTAATAGCCGCCACCGGCTCACCCAGATTGGTGGCCTGATAAATGGCCAATTGGGGATCGGCCAGAGTACCTTTTTGGCTGGCTTGACCCTGCAGATCGAATAAATAAGTGGTGCCGGCCACCAGTTCTGTTTTGATCCAGTCGACATCGTCCAGATCACCAATATAACCGGTAATTAGTCCACTAGTGGGATCAATCTCGCCACGGGTGGATGCGGTATCACTATAGTCATCTACCAGAGTTAAGGCAAAATCGTAGTTTTGGGAGGTTTGGTCGCCCCAGCTCCAATCATAAGTATACGTTTTGAGCTTAATTTCACCTCCAGTATATGTTTCAAAGCCACTTGCCCTATTAAATCCGGGTAGCCAGTCATCAGTATTGGGCGAATAAAGGTATGTATCGATATGCCCATAAGTTATATTTTTAAAGTCTAACAGAGAGCCTGTCTCGACATCATACGCCCGTATATAAAATCCCAAGTCCCCCGCATTGGCTTCCAGCACTAGTGGCGAAGAGGGCGCCAAGGTTGCAGTAAAATAGTCCGAATCTTGACGATGTTCAAACTTGGCAGTGACTACCTCGTCATAGGTGAGATCGCGAGTTTGCTCAGTGACAAAGTCATGATGATCGTCCACAAGGTAGCTAGAACCATCAGAAAAGTTTAAGGTCAAGGCCTGAGAGACGCTGTCAGTGCCCTGGGAGCTGTCACCACCTGAATGTTCAACCGTCAAGGTGGACGGATTTTCGGCATTACGGGTAATGGTGAATTCAGATTGATTGCCATCGTATAGTACCGAACTTACCCGAGATACTGTGTCATCGCCAGCACCCGGCTTAAACTGATCGGTCCCATTACCAGAATAATTATCGTCGCCGTCAGTACCCAAAAGTATGCCGTTGGATATTTGGTATACGGCGCCGGCGCCAGAGAATGTTAGGCTGTCATACTGGTCTGAAGTAACGATGACAGCGCTTGAGCCGTTATTTATGGTTCCTATATCGGTAAATACAGCGTTTGAAAGGTCGATAAGACGAGAGTTAGTGTTGCTAAATGCCAGGGTGTTGCTACCTGCACCGCCATCAATATCACCTTCAACACTCAGTGTTGAGGCATAGTTATCGTACCAAGAATATGAACCAAAATTTTCAAAATTAATGGTGAGGAGGTCATCACCGGCACCGCCAGCAAAATTAAGATTATTGTCTTTAGCAACAACCGAATCATCAGATGTCGAGCCAGTAAAGGAATCCAAGCTTGCAATTTGAATACTATCAATGGTCGCCACACTATTGCTTAAATCAACAGCGCCAAAACTACCTTCTAAGTATATACTTTGGCCTTGAGTGTCAAAATCAGATTCAAGTGCATCCAGGTTGATATCCGAGCCATCACCAATAATGGTTAGATAATTAGGTGAGCTATCTCTACCATGCAGGTTCCAGTTATTAACCGAATGCCAAGCGGAAGCGTCAACAACTAGATTTAGGTAATAAGGCTCACCATCAAAATCAACCGTTTCAATGCCAGACAGTGAGACTTCGGAAAAATAGATTGCTTTTTCAAAATAGTAGTCATCAAACTTCAGTATGACAGTATCGGAACCCTCCTCACCGCGGATAGTGTCAACATTCAGGTGGTTATTAAAACCCCTTCCGATTTGAGTTCCATTGATGGTATATGTCCATTCACCCAAACTTACCATCTCATCTTCGGTGACAGTGAAGACATCATCGCCGGTTCCACCAGATAATATATCACTACCCTTACCGCCACGAATTGTATCGTTACCGGCACCGCCAATAATGACATCATTACCGCCATTACCCAGTAAGGTGTCAGCGCCGGACCCGCCAGTAATTGTATCCGCATCATCTGAACCGGCCACCCCTTGTGGCTGTGAACTAGCAGAAAGGTCCACAGTGGCAGCAGAGGTTAATCGGCCCAGTATGGCCACATCACTTGCGCCATCAGACTGCTTAATGTTGGCTGCATCAAGTGAATCCAAGAAGGATTTAGGCAAGATGTAAACGCCGTCTTGGGTCACCTTTAAGGTTTCAATATTATTAAAGCTATAGTTGGATAAATCAATGTCGCCAGTAGATAAAATGAGCACGTCATTGCCTTCACCACCGTCAACACTGGCAGAGGTTTTCCCGTCCCACGTTACATCAGTTAAGGCTTGGTAGTCTTTAAACACAAAGGTGTCATTGCCGGCATCACCATAAATTTGTGCGCTGGTGTTTGACGCCACCAGCTCAATGCGGTCATCGCCGGCATTACCATGAACCACATCAGAGCCCAAATACGGCTTGATAACATCATCACCGGCACCGCCGGACAAGGTCTCAGCATCAGATGAGCCATAGATAAAGTCATCACCAACACCGGTGGTGACTGTTGATGCACCACCTTTAAGCCAAATATGGTTATCCTGTGTATTGCCATCCTCGACCGTTACTTGAAAACCATTGCCGTCCTCAAATATATAACGGCGGGTCTCCCAGAGCGCATCAATCTCGATTGCGCCATCGCCCTCTACTAATAGTGGTGAGTAAACCCTTCTTTCATAGCTATCATAAACATTATTTGTTGTGTCTTTGTTATCGTAAGTAATTCTATGAATTAAGTTGTTATTTAAGTCATACTCACTTATGGCTGCGTAATCGAACTCAAAAATAGCGTCGCGAATACCGTCATGGTGATTCAGGCCATCTCCGGCCACCTCGGTTGGGTCAAAAGTTTGGGCATCGGTCGCATCCAACACCACGGGGGTGTCTTGCCAGGAAGCAAGCTGAGTTGAGGTCAGTGTGATGAGTGGTGTTGTGCCAATCTCGATTGTTTCAAACCCAGAAAGAGTGGCTCCTGTCAGGTCTAAATCATAATATTGATATGGATTATTTGCCTCAAAACGTAAGGTGTCATTACCGGCACCCCCGCTTAGTTCGTCGTTATTCTCATATTGTGAGAGACCATTTGGAGACGCATTAGTGGTAACCCAATCACTGTTTGATGTGTTGTTGCTATCGAAATACAACATCACGGTATCATCACCGGCACCGCCATCAATCACATCTTTATCTGGACCACCTCGCAGGTAATCATTACCGGCGCCACCTGTTAAGGTATCCCGACCGACTTCACCGTAGAGTTTGTCTCTGCCGTCACCGCCCACCAAGCTGTCTGGCCCAGCGCCACCTTCCAGGGTGTCATTGCCACTGCCGCCGTCGATGGTATCGGCACCATCCTCGCCGCTTAGGGTGTTGTTGAGCGCATTACCGGTAATGGTGTCGTCACCGGCACTTCCCTCCAGACCCAATACTGTGGGTAGCTCATTGAGATCAATGGTGCCGGAATCCGACATGATGATGGAGTAGCGTGCATCGGGGGTCGCTGAATCATCGATCTCGATATCAATGGCTTCAAATTGTGCCGCTGTGATCTTAATGTCAGCTTGGCCATAGAGAACAATTTTTTCGATGTTGGTAATGGTGTATTGGGTCAGGTCGTAGGCTTTACTTGCCTCAATCTGGTCGACCCCTTCTCCACCATCAATGGTTCCAGACCCTTGTGAGGTGGTTAGCTCAAAGATGTCGTTGCCTGTACCACCGGAGTAACTATCAACGCCGTATTCAATCTTGAGGCGATCAGCACCGGCACCCCCCTCCAAGGTATCATTACCCTGGCCGCCATAGAGCAGGTCATCTCCGGCATCACCGGTAATTATGTCATCACCAGCGCCGCCATAAATCGTGTCGTTGCCCGCGCCGCCAGCGAGCGTGTCATCGCCGTTACCACCCCAAATGGTGTCATCACCAGCCATACCGGAGATAGTGTCATCACCGGCTTGACCATCAAGCAGATCATCAGCTAGTCCCCCCGTTAGCGAGTCATCGCCTGCATCCGCTTTAACGTAGAGCGTATCATCACTAGCGGTAATGTTAAGAATGTAGCCATCAACCTGGAAATAGGGGATATCAAAATTGGCATAACTACTATCAGACAGATCAAGCGTTGCGGTAGTGTAATCAAGCAGCTCAGCTGGAGTGGTGCTTGGTTTGAGGACTATGGATGCATAGTCATCAAGTCTACTAGGTTCAAACCAATCGTATTGTGAATGACCATTGGAAGCACTGCCTGGTAAGGCGTCTATATTGACAAAGCTCTTGAGCTGGTCAATGGTTAAAGCAACATTTAAAGAATAGTTAGCATCACTATTTTCATAATGAAATCTTAAATCTAAGGTTTCAACATTAGTGATGGTGGCACGAGTAATATCATAGTTAGTATAGCGATCATCAAAGCCGATGGTATCGGTGCCGTCACCTCCATCAATCACATCCTTGATCTGGGAATATTGCCAGTCGCCATAGAACTCAGAGTTATTAACCAGGTCATCCTGACTGATGACCAGTATGTCGTCACCGGCACCGAGGTTGATGGTGTCTTTGCCCAGGCCACCGATGACCGTGTCGTTGCCCGCACCGGCATCGATAGTGTCGTTGCCCGCGCCCCCATCGATAGTGTCGGCCTCGGTGGAGCCAGTAAGAGTATCGTGATCGCTTGTTCCAGTGTAAGTAGCCACTGACAACCTCCTTGCAGTATATATCAACCTACAGGATACTAGGGTGGCTTGCCTACTGACAATAGAAGGCGCTTAAAATAGGAATTATTCTGATATCTATCAACATAAATAACATTTAAAATCGAAGGTATATGGTCTTTTTGATAAGTAGTATAAATAAATGAATAACTATTGGACTGTGAGCAGCCCAATCATGATTAAAACTGAAAGAAGTTGGTGAATAAAGCACTGTTCATGCAACAATTATAGAGAAACCTATTGGCCTACAGGGCTTTAGCTGTTTCATGATGGTTCAGGTAAGTGTTTGCTTGCTATTAACTTTTAGCTCTCTTATAGTTGATTGATACAGCATAATAGTATGGAAAAAGTAGTCCAAGTTAACTATTAAAGCTTGTTCGATGATGGCGCAGGATTTTGATAGAGATAACCAGTATTTAATGAATATATTGTTCTGTTTAGCACACATTAGTCAGTATCTGAAGGTCATAAAATCATCAGACTATTCCTTACACAGCCTATTTATAAAGTGATTATAAGATGATATTGCGACCATTTTTTACAGCTATACCCCTTGTGTTTTTTTTGGTTAGCCCGGTACTGGCTAGTACGGAATACGCTTGGGTTAACAATTTGTTAAACCACCCCAATGTGGTAGTTAA
>ENA-UZXD01000990-UZXD01000990.1-metagenome-genome-assembly--contig:-Day-3-50m-contig-990_pt1 | contig 14401 bp, 15 predicted proteins | sample MGYA00260344_ERZ794904 | MGnify/ENA metagenome assembly ERZ794904 | reverse complement strand
TATCTTTAATAATCCTTAAAAATTAAATCATGAATATCCAAGAGTTAAAATTAAAATCATCTGAGCAACTTATTACTCAAGCTGAGGAATTAGGCATCGAAAATGCTAGCACATTAAGAAAACAAGAAATTCTTTTTGCAATTTTAAAAAAAGTTGCAGAAAAAGAGGAAATTACCGGCGCAGGTGTTTTACAATTATTACAAGATGGATTTGGTTTTTTAAGAGCAATGGAATCAAACTATTTGCCAGGACCAGATGATATTTATGTCAGCCCAAGTCAAATTAGAAAATTTGGTTTAAGAACAGGAGACACTGTTGAGGGACCAGTTAGAGCCCCCAAAGAAGGTGAAAGATATTTTGCTTTACTTCAAGTTAGTAAAATTAATTTTGAAGAACCAGAAAAAGCGAGGCACAAAATTGCATTTGATAACCTAACACCTCTTTATCCAGACCAACAAATGGTAATGGAAGTTGAGACAACTAAAGTAGAAAAAAAACCAGATTTAACACCTAGATTAATCGACCTTGTAAGCCCAATTGGAAAAGGACAAAGATCTATTATTATTTCACCACCAAAAGCTGGTAAAACAATGATATTGCAAAGTATTGCAAACTCAATTGCAAAAAATTATCCAAAAAGTTATTTGATGGTTTTGTTGATTGATGAAAGACCAGAAGAAGTCACAGACATGCAAAGAACTGTTAAGGGTGAAGTAATTAGTTCTACTTTTGATGAACCAGCACAAAGGCACGTTGCTGTTGCAGAAATGGTAATTGAAAAAGCAAAAAGATTAACAGAACATAAAAAAGATGTGGTTATATTATTAGATTCAATCACTAGATTGGGTAGAGCATATAATGCGGTAATACCAAGTTCTGGAAAAGTTTTAACAGGTGGTGTTGATGCAAATGCCCTTCAAAGACCCAAAAGGTTTTTTGGTGCAGCAAGAAATATTGAAGAAGGTGGATCTTTAACAATTATCTCAACTGCTTTAATCGATACTGGTAGTAGAATGGATGAGGTAATTTTCGAAGAATTTAAAGGAACAGGAAATAGCGAGACAGTTCTTGATAGAAAAATTGCAGACAAAAGAATTTATCCTGCAATTGATATAACAAAATCCGGAACAAGAAGAGAAGAGTTATTGTTTGATAAAAACGATCTACAAAAAATGAATGTTCTTAGAAGAATTATTGCACCAATGGGGACAATGGATGCTATTGAGTTCATAAACTCAAAACTTAAAGAAACTAAAAATAACGCAGAATTTTTCAATTCAATGAATAAACCTGCTTAAAAAATTATATTTTTTTTATCTTACTTCTTTTATAATAAAAAAATTAATCATTTATGGATGAAAAATTTTTAAAATTATCTAATTTATTTAAAGAAGAAAAATATGATGAGTTAATTCTTTTTATACAATCTTCATTTAAAGATAAATCATCACAAATATTTAATCTTTTAGGTGTAGCCAGATTATTTAACAGCAAAGACAAAGACTCTTTAATTTTAGCATTATCTGATTTTAAACAAGGTTATTTAAAAGAAAAAACAACAAATTTTGGTCTAGAAGCACTAATTAATTTTATTAATACAGCAGTTGATTTATATATTCTACAAAGTCCTGCAGAGGATGTAATAAATGACTCATCTATTTTTTTAAATCAAACCAATGAATTATTTGAAGAAGCAGAAATATGCTTTGGATATAATGAGAAATTAGTTTCAGCGATAATAAGAGTTTATCAAAACCAAGGAAATTTAAATAAAACTTTATTCTATCTAAAAAAACAATTTGAAAAGAATGATTTAAATTTAAGTAGATTTTCTTCATGGATTTTTTTTAATAACTACAAGAAAAGTTGGACACAAGCTGACTTTTTGAAATATTCAAAACTATTTGCAGATAAAATTGAAAATTTTACATCAAATAATCCAATAGAATTAAATAAAAAAAAAAATAGTAAAATAAGGATTGGATTTTTATCTTCCGAAATCTTAAAAAAACATTCAATTACATATTTTCTAGAGACAATTTTTAAAAATTGTAACAGGGATAAATTCGAAATTTATTTATATTTAGACAATTATTTAGAAGATGAAAATACAAATGAATTTAAAATTTTAGCTAAAAAATCTATCAATGTTTTTAATTTAAAAGATATTGAAGCTTTTAATTTAATTAGAGAAGACAATATTGATATAATGTTTGATATCACTGGCATGACTTCACTTAATAGAGTCTCTTTATTTAAAAATAGGTTGGCACCAAAACAAATTTCTTGGTTGGGCTACTGTAATACTTCGGGCTTAGATAATATGGATTATTTGATTGCGGATAGAAATCTTATTTATGAGGAAGAAGAAAATAATTATTCAGAGAAAATAATTTATTTACCTAATATTTGGAATTGTCATTCTGGGCTAAACTTCGAGAGATCAGAGTCAGATGCACCCTGCTTAAAAGAAAAAAATATAACTTTTGGTTCATTCAATAATTTTAACAAAATCAATGAAAGAGTTATTTATGTGTGGTCTCAAATTTTACAAAAAGTTAAAAATTCTAAACTAATTTTAAAATCTTCACTAAAGATGAATAGAAGTTACTTAAAAAAAGAATTTAATAAATATGGAGTAATAGATTCAATTATTTTCTTAGAAAAGAGAAAATTAGAAAGTCATTATAATTTATATAAACAAATAGATATTGCTTTAGACACATTTCCCTACAACGGCGTTACCACAACTTTCGAAGCAATTTCTATGGGTGTTCCTGTTATAACTATGAAAGGATATAATTTTAATTCAAGATGTGGAGAATCAATCATTAAAAATTTAGGCATGGATAGCTTAATTGCTAATGATGAAGAAGATTATATTTCCAAGACTATAAATATGACTGTGGATAAAAATAAATTATCAGAGACTAGAAAAACAATATTTAATACGTCATATCAAACTCCATTATTTGATACTAAAAAATTCTCTAGTGATTTTTTTGATATTTTAGGAAAAATTTAATTTTTTAAATATCACGAAAAACTTGTTTATTTATTAAGTAAGTTATTTTAATTACTAAATTTAAAGATATAATTTATAAATGAGTATCTATGCTTTATCTAGTGGGCCGGGAATTTCAGGAATTGCTGTTGTTAGAATTTCTGGAAAGGAAACTTCGAGAGTTATTGAAATATTAACTGGTAAAAATGTTCCAAAACCCAGAGTAGCAACACTTAGAAAAATCAATAAAATCAACACTTCTGAGTTAATAGATGAAGGTATTATATTATGGTTTCCAGGCCCTGAGAGCTACACAGGCGAAGATATGGCTGAAATACAGGTACATGGAAGCAAAGCGGTAGTTGATGCCCTACACTCTTCAATTTCTCAGATAGAAAATTGTAGATTAGCTGAGCCAGGTGAATTTACAAAATTAGCATTTCAAAATGGAAAAATAAATTTGCTGAAGGCGGAAAGTATTGCAGATTTAATTTCCTCTGAAACTGAAATTCAAAGACAACAAGCCATCAAAATAATGAATGGAAAATCGGCAGACCAATTTAATTTTTTAAGAGAAAAACTTTTAAAAATTTTATCACACGTTGAAGCTAAAATTGATTTTCCGGAAGAAGATTTACCAAATAATATTTTAGATAAAATTAAAAATAGTTCAGATGAAGTAATAATTAAAATTAAAAAAATATTAAACGATCAGAAAGTTGGAGAAAGAATTAGAGAAGGTTTTAAAATTGCAATTCTTGGACCAACTAATGCTGGGAAATCTAGTTTGATGAATCATTTGTCAAACAGAGATGTAGCAATCGTTTCTGAAATCGCGGGTACCACTAGAGATGTTATCGAAACACATCTTAATATTGATGGATATCCTGTGATAATATCTGATACTGCAGGGATAAGAGACTCTAAAGATGAGATAGAAAAGAAAGGTATAAAATTATCCCTAAATAGAGCCGAGGAAGCAGACTTAAAGCTTGTTGTGGTAGATGCAAAAAACATTGATTTTACTGATGTTTTGAAGGGTTTATTAAATGAAAATGCAATTTTAATTATTAATAAGTCTGATCTCTTAAAAAAAGATATTGATTCAGAAATTAAAAAAATAAATCATGTTTTAATTTCTATTAAAGAAAATGAAAACATCGATGAATTAATTTTAAAAATAAAAAATAATTTAAAAAATAAATTTATTACAAGTGATGATATTTTAATTACCAGAGAAAGACATAGGCAACATCTACAACAATGTTTAGAACATTTAAATAATTTTAATCAAAAAAAAGATATCGAAGATTTTGATAAAGCTGCAGAAGATTTACGATTAGCTACTAGACATTTAGGCATGATTGTTGGAAAAGTTGATGTTGAAGAGATATTAGGTAGTATTTTCGACGATTTTTGTATAGGTAAATAATACACTATTTTGCTGGTTTTTCGCAATTTATATCAAAAAATATTGATAATAATGGCCTATTTAAAAAAAATTAAGCCTATCTTGTAAATTATATAATCACCTATAAATTTGGCATATGAAAAATGATTTGTCATTTGATGTTGTGGTAATTGGTGGTGGGCACGCCGGGTGTGAAGCTGCAGCAGCATCAGCTCGTCTAGGAGTTAACACTGCCCTATTCACTCATAGAATAGAAACTATTGGAGAGATGTCTTGTAATCCAGCAATAGGTGGTTTGGGAAAAGGCCATTTGGTTAGAGAGATAGATGCTCTTGATGGTGTAATGGGTGAGGTTGCAGATAAATCAGGAATACAATTTAGATTATTAAATAGAAGTAGAGGACCAGCTGTTAGAGGACCAAGAACTCAATCAGATAGATCATTATATCGTAAATATATGCAAGAAAAATTGCTAAACTATTGTAATTTAAGTGTTTTTTCTGATCCTGTAATTAATTTTATTTTTATTAAAAATGCAATAAATGGATTTGAAACTAAGCAAGGTAAAAAAGTTTTATGTAACAAGCTAATACTAACAACGGGCACTTTTTTAAATGGTTTGATTCATATAGGCAATGAAAAAACACCAGCTGGAAGGTATGATGAAAAACCTTCAACAGGATTAAGTGAACAATTAGAAAAATATAATTTTAAAATTGGAAGATTGAAAACAGGAACACCTCCAAGACTAGATGCAAGGACAATTAATTTTAAAAATTTAGAGGAACAGTTCGCAGATGATGATCCTTATTTTTTTTCTTTCTTAACTAAAAAAAATATTAACAAACAAGTCTCATGTCGGATGACTTATACCAATAACAAGGTGCATAAAATTATAGAAAGAAATTTGTCTAAGAGTGCAATGTATTCTGGTAGCATAAAGGGAGTTGGTCCTAGATACTGTCCATCTATAGAAGACAAGATAGTAAAATTTGCTGATAAAGGTCAACATCAGATATTTTTAGAGCCAGAAGGACTAAATGACTATACAATTTACCCAAATGGCATCTCAACATCGCTTCCAGCAGATATACAACAAGAAATATGTAANNGTATCTATTTTAAGGCCAGGATATGCTATAGAATATGACTATATAGATCCTAGGGAGCTGTTTTTAACTCTTGAAACTAAGAATATTAGTAATCTTTACCTTGCTGGGCAAATTAATGGAACAACAGGATATGAAGAAGCAGCTGCCCAGGGCCTTATAGCTGGGATTAATGCCGCTCTATCTATTAAAAAATTAGAGCCTTTCATACTTGATAGATCTGATGCGTACATAGGAGTAATGATTGATGATTTAGTGACCAAAGGTGTGGCTGAACCATATCGGATGTTTACATCAAGAGCAGAATATCGATTAAGTCTTAGATCTGATAATGCGGATCAAAGATTAACAGAAAAAGGAATAGAAATTGGATTAGTTGGTGATGTAAGAAAAGCTCTTTATTTAGATAAACTAGATAAAATTAATCAAATTAACAGAAAAATGAATCAATCTACTATTTCACCTAATAAAGCTGTGAAATTTGGGGTTAAAATAGCAAAAGATGGAATTTTAAGATCTTCTAATGAGATATTAACTCAAAAAGAAGTTAATATGAGCAAAATTAGGGAAATATGGTCAGATATACCATTTTTTAACAAAGAAATAGATGAACAAATTCAAATAAACGCTCATTATAGAGGTTATTTAAAAAAACAAAAAGCTGATATTTTAGCCTTTAAACGAGATGAAAACCTTATAATACCAGATAAAATTAATTATGATGGTCTTTCAGGGTTGTCAAATGAGGTTAAAGCTAAATTTAAAGAAATAAGGCCAAAAACAATGGGTCAAGCCCTGAGAATTGATGGAATTACTCCAGCTGCTGTATATATTTTGTTGTCACACGTTAAAAGAAAGTCTATTAAGCATATAGCTTAATGGATCAAGAAATTTTAAATTCATATTCTAGACTCAATGACTTAAATGTTTCACGTGAAACATTTTTAGACTTTGAAAACTATATATCCCTCATTCTTGAAAAAAATAAAAAAATTAATATAATTAGCCAAAATACAGCATCAAAAAAGGCTATAATTGACCGTCATATTATAGATTCAGCACAAATTATTGATTTTGTTGATTTTAATAGCGATACAACCACAGATTTAGGTTCAGGAGGAGGCATGCCTGGAATTATCGTGGCAATTATACTTAAAAACATGAAAAATGATATGAATGTGCATCTTTATGAAAAAAGCTATCATAAAAGTCATTTTTTAAAAGAAGTTTCAGAAAAATTAAATTTAAATACAAAAGTTTTTCAAAAAAATATTTTTGAAATTAAAAATTTAGAAACAGGAACGATTATGTCGAGAGCTTTTAAACCAATGCCAGTAATATTAGATTTAGTTTATGAAAATTTTTCTAAATATAAAAACTTAATTTGTTTTATGGGAAAGAGCGGAAAAAAGGTTTTTGAAAATTCACAAAAAAATTGGAAGATGGAGTATACAGAAAAAAAAAGTTTAACAAATGAAGATTCATTCTTGATAAATATAAAAAAAATTAAAAAAAAAAATTAAAAAGACTACAAAAAAATTTAATGCAAATTATTTCAATCATAAATCAAAAGGGTGGGGTGGGAAAAACAACCACAGTAATTAATCTCGCAGCTGGATTATCTCAACTAAACAAAAAAATTCTTGTAATTGATCTAGACCCACAAGGAAATGCAACAACAGGACTTGGATTATCTAATATGGATAACTCAAGCGATACAATTTATGGAGTATTAAATGGAACTAAAGAGATTGGAGAGGTAATTAAAAAAACACAGTTTGAAAATTTAGATATTATTACATCTAATGTAGACTTATCAGGATTGGAAGTAGAAACAGCTGATGATAGTAATAGAGCTTTTATATTAAAGACTAAATTAGCCCCTTATTTAAACAATTCTAGAGATTCTTATGATTATATCTTAATTGATTGTCCACCGTCGTTGAGCCTTCTGACAGTGATGGCCCTTGTATGTTCAAGCTCACTTTTAGTTCCTTTGCAGACAGAGTTTTTTGCTCTTGAGGGCTTAACTCAGTTGATGAAAACAATTGAAAGAATAAAAGTAAGTTTAAATCCAGATTTAAAAATCAGAGGTATACTTTTAACAATGTACGACAAAAGAAATAAGCTTTCATCACAAGTTGAGAAAGAAGCTAGAGATTATTTTAGTAAAAAAGTTTATTCAACAGTGATACCAAGGAACGTGAGATTGTCCGAAGCCCCTTCACACGGAATGCCAGTTTTAATTTATGATAAATCTTGTCAGGGTAGCAAATCATATTTTAGTTTTACTGATGAATTTATTAATCAAGAGTCAACAATAGGAAGTGTTGCTTAATGGATAAAATTAAAAAAGGATTAGGTCGGGGTCTATCTTCATTGATAGGTGAAACAAAAGTAGAGGCTCAAAAAAATCAATTATCGATAAGTGATATAATACAAAACAAATATCAACCAAGAAAAATCTTTGATGAAAAAAATTTAGAAGATTTGACAAATTCAATTAAAGAAAGAGGGATAATACAGCCCATCATAGTTCGAAAATCAAATGATGATAATTCAAAGTTCGAGATAATTGCAGGCGAGAGAAGATGGCTTGCAGCTCAAAAAGCTGGTCTTCATAATGTACCTGTAGTTGTCACTGAAGCTGATGATCTTAAATCCTTGGAGTTTGCAATAGTAGAAAATGTCCAAAGGCATGATCTAAATTCACTTGAAGAAGCACAAGGTTATAAACGCCTTATAGATGAGTTCTCTTATGATCAAGAAAAGGTTTCAAAATTTATAGGCAAGAGCAGAAGTTATATTTCAAATTCTTTAAGGATTTTAACATTGCCAGAGGATGTTATAAAATTAATAGAGGCTCAAAAATTATCTACAGGTCATGCTAAAATATTAGTGGGTTTAGATAATGCAAGTTTTGTAGCTAATAAAATTATTAAAAATAAACTTTCTGTAAGACAGGCAGAAAATTTTGTTCAATTATTTAAAAAGAAGAGACAGGGATCAAAAGTTAAAAAAGATACTAATATTTTAGCTCTAGAGTTATCTATATCTAATAAAATAGGTTTAAATGTTGATATACAGAATAGCAAAAGAAATAAAGGTAAAATATCTTTTGAGTACAAAGGTTTAGATCAATTAAATAAAATAATAGATTTAATTAAAACTTATTACTAATTTTTTTGGATGATATATCTAAAACAAAATTTGAGATAATATTAACTGGATTTATATTATTTTTTTTTATTTGAAGCTCAATTTCATTAATTTCAAATAATATTTTTTTAATTTGCTTGTACGTCCACCTATTTATTTGTTGCTTTACGAGCTGTTTGTCTTTCCAAAAAATTGGTGGCTTAGCGTTAGCAATAGTTTTATCTAAGTTTTTATTTTCATTGTAATCATTTGCTAAATTAGACAACCTTTTTAACTTGCTCAGAAATGTTCTGACAATAGTTATGCAATCTTCATTACTGAAATTGTTTTCGTTCATAATGCTTATAATTTTTCTTTGATTTTTAGCCAAACAATTATCTACTAGTTCAGTTATTCCATGATTTTCAATTAAGTTTGATATTTTTAAAAGATCTTCTGTTAATAATTTTTTCTTACTTTGAGATAAAAATTTTATTTTTTCTAATTCGTTTTTCAATACACCTCTATCCCCATTGCATCTATTTACAATTAAATTTATATTTTCTTGAGAAATAACAACTTTGTTTTCTTTAAAGTAATTGTAAGATAATTTAGATAATGTTTCAGGGGAGTCTGGATAGAAAGGAATACATACTAATTTTTTATCTTTTTCAAAAATCGATCTTAATTTTGATCTTTTTTCAAGAATATTAGAATTTATTAATATTGATATTTTTGAAATATCTTTTTCTATTACTTCTTCAATGATCCTAACTATTTTATCTGTGGCTCTATTTATAAGTATGATTTTTTCATCTTCAAATAAAGATTCAGATAAAATATTTTCATAAAAAATTTCAGTATTTTCTAAAATTTCTTTTTCATCATATCTATTTAAAGATTTATCTTTATTAACTTCTAAAATTTTTGATATTTTCTCCTCTTTAGCACCTTGATTTTGACCATAAAATAAAACCAAATTATTGATTTTCAAATCAATTTTACTTGTTTCATATGATTTTAAGATCATTGTTTGCTTGAAAGCTCTAAGTTTAATTTTCTTATAAATGAAGTAGCAAAGTTTTCCTTAATTGTATTTTCATAATTAATTTGATCAAAAGAATTTGAATTTTTTTTAATATTTTGTTTTTCCTGGTAATTAATTGTTTCTGTTTTGTTATTTTCTATTATTTGAAAGTTAACAGTTGCTATCAACTGATAATCAGATGCTGATCCTTTTATGTTTTTTGAGATAATCCTTTTTTCATAATTTGAATTAATTTTAATGTTAAAAACATTTTTTGAGCTAGGTTTAGAGATTCTTTGGATTTCACTCATCATTGTAGTGTTGATTATATTGTCTCCTGAAATTTGAGTTATATTGATTTTATAATTTACATTATTTGAATTGTATAAAGGAGTGAAACCACAATTAGTAAATAACAAAAATACAAATAAATAAAAATATTTTTTTATCATTTAAATTATTATATTCATCAATTTATCTTTTATATAAATTTTTCTCTTAACATTTTTTTCATCAAAATATTTTGTTATTGTTTCATCATTGCTGATAATTTCAAACAATTTTTCTTCAGATATTTCTTTGTTTGTTTCGATTAATCCTCTTTTTTTTCCATTTATTTGAATCACAATTTTAACTGTATTTTCTTGTAGTTCATTCTCATCATATTTTGGCCAACGTTTTTCTTTGGAATTTAATAATTGCAAACATTCGCTTGAAAAATGCGGAACTACAGGGGTGATTGCAATTAAAATTTTTTCATAATTTTCATAGAGAGTTTCTTTTTTATAATCTCTGTCTAGTTGTTTAAACAAAAATGAGTACATTTCATGAAGGTTAGCTACTATTTTATTGTAATTAAAATTTTCCAAGTTCTCTGTGACTCTTTTTAAAAATTTATTTGTAAATTTTTTAATTTCTCCATCAGTATCTTCAATATAATTCATATTAATTTTTTCTTTGATCTTTAAATTTAAATTCCATAATTTTTGAATAAATTTAAATGAAGATACAATTCCTTCCTCAGACCATTGGACATCTTTTTCTGGAGGACTATCAGAAAGAATAAATAATCTAGCCGCATCTGCACCATAATTCATAATAATTTTTTCAGGATCAATAGTATTCTTTTTTGATTTAGACATTGATTCTGATGGTCCAACTTTAATTTCTTTAGAATTATCTTTAATGAGAAATTTCTTACCNNTTATGATCTTTATAAGTTTCGTGACAAACCATTCCTTGAGTAAACAAACCACTAAAAGGTTCTGATATATTTAATTTATCATTTTTATGTGAAAGAGCTTTCATAAAAAATCTTGAATATAATAAGTGCAATATTGCATGTTCAACACCACCAATATATTGATCTACTGGCATCCAGTAATTTACATCATTAATATCAAAACCATATTCATTATTTTTTGGAGAACAAAATCTTAAAAAATACCACGAGGAATCTACAAATGTATCTAGTGTATCTGTTTCTCTTTTATATTTCTCATTATTAATTGTTATATTTTTCCATTCATTTTCCATATCTAATGGATTACCAGTAGACACTAATTTATCTATTTTTGGTAGCTCAACTGGTAGCATTTTTAAAGGAACTTTATGTGAATTATTATCTTTGTCATACATGATGGGTATAGGGCATCCCCAATATCTTTGACGTGAAATTCCCCAATCTTTTAATCTAAAGTTTATTTTTTTTTGACCAAGTTTTTTCTTTTCTAAAATTTCAATTGTTTTAATGATAGACTCTTCTGGACACTTTAGTCCGTCAAGAAAAGATGAATTAAAAATATATCCAGGACCTGTGTATGCTTGATCTTCTACTTTGAAATCTAAATTATTTAGATCTGGTGTTACAACGGCATTTATTTTTAGAGAGTATTTTTTAGCAAAATCCAAATCTCTCTGATCGTGAGCAGGACATCCAAAAACTGCACCTAATCCGTAATCCATCAAGACAAAATTTGCAAAATAAACTGGAACTTTTATATTTTCATCAAGAGGATTTATGGCAGTTAATTCTGTTTTAAAGCCAATTTTTTCTGCGTTAGCTATTGACTCTTCGGTTGTCCCAGTTGTTGAACAATTTTTTTTAAATTTCAAAAATTCTTCATCTTTATCATAAAATTTTGCTAAAGGATGGTCCACAGATAGAGCTATAAAAGATAATCCAAATAAAGTATCTGGTCTTGTTGTAAAACACTTTATTTCAGAAATATCATTTGATGACTCAATTTTAAAATTTATTTCACACCCAAATGATTTACCAATCCAGTTTTTTTGCATAGTTTTGACTTTGTTAGGCCACCCATCCAATGTATTTAAGTTTTCCAAAAGATCTTCAGAAAATTTTTTAATATTAAAAAACCACTGATTTAATTTTTTTCTTTCAACTATTGCGCCAGAGCGCCAGCCTTTTCCATCAATTACTTGTTCATTTGCAAGAACTGTATTATCAATTGGGTCCCAATTAACGTACTCTTCTTTACGATAAACTAATCCTTTATCGTATAATTCTAAAAAAAATATTTGTTGATGTTTGTAATATTCAGGAGAGCATGTTGAAATTTCTCTATCCCAATCTATTGAAAGACCTAATTTTTTTAATTGGGCCTTCATGTTTTTAATATTAGACTCAGTCCATGTTTTAGGGTCTAGATTGTTTTGTCTTGCAGCATTTTCAGCTGGCATACCAAAAGAGTCCCACCCCATTGGATGTAAAACATTATATCCCTGTAATGCTTTAAATCTTGCAAGCACATCACCAATTGTATAATTTCTTACATGGCCCATATGAATTTTTCCTGATGGGTAGGGAAACATTTCTAAACAATAAAACTTTTTCTTATTTTTATCTACTTTTGTTGAGAAAGTTTTTTCTTTATCCCAAAATTCTTGCCATTTAATTTCAATTTCTTTAAAATTATATCTTTCCACTGAATTTAATATTTTTTTTTAATGATAATTTATTTTACCCAATTTTACTTTTATTATTTTTTATCTTTTTTTTTGGATTTATAAATCGTTGCTTTTTTTAAAATTTCTTTTTTTAATTCAGTTACTAATATTTTGTTTGTTTCTGTAATTTTACAGTTCATAAGATTATTAACACACTTTCTATTAAAAACCTTTATATCTAAAGCGTCAGACCTAATTTCATTTGTAAGAAATCTTATTGAAATTTTTATACTTTCGTTTTGATTTTGTTCATCTGAATACCAATCTGTAATAATAATNNAAAGGCATAAAATCAACTACATCTAATGACGCTTTCCACAACTCGTTTGAACTCGCAAAATCAAAAGTTCCACTAGATTTATTATCATTTAAGTCCATCAATCTAAAAGATTTTCCTTCCTTAATGTTTTGCTCAATTCTTTTTTTTGGATCTGCTGGATATTTTCTTGCATCTCCTCCTGGTAATTTTCCATTACAAGCATTGAGCAATAAAGAAATTATTCCCAGATAACTTAATGTTTTTATAATCTTGAGTGAGAATTTTAGAGAGTTCATTTTTTAAAGTTCTTATATAGCATATAGTCTACAATTCTCTTAATATTGAAAAAAAGCTTAATTAGTGTTGTAAAATTACAACATAATTGATTATTATCATAAAAATTAGTCATTTTTAAAATAATTTAAGTGAAAAATGATAAATAAGCACTGTTTATTATTAGTAATTAACAATTAATAAAAAGGAGTAATTAATATGAACAAATTTAAAAAAATCGGTTTAACAGCATTAGCAGGGTCGCTTGTAGCTACATCTGCATTTGCTGGTGAACTTACAGCAACTGGTTCTGCTAGCATGAGTGTTTCTAACATTACAGGTACTGCAGACACAAGTACTGGTAAAGACTTTGGAATGGGTAATTCAGTATACCTAGCTGGTTCAGGTGAACTAGATAATGGTTTGACTGTATCAATGTCATTTGAATTAGATGCAGGTGTTGACACAGGAACTGGTAGTGGTCCTTTTGACAATCATTCAGTAACTGTTTCAAGTGATGCTTTAGGAACTTTAGTATTATCTGGTCACGGTGGAAGTTCAGCTCAATCAGCTATGGACACTACTGCTGCTGGTGATCTTTGGAACAACACATTAGGTATTACTACTGTATCAGCTGCTGCTGCAGGAAATGACAGTTTATTCTATACACTTCCAGCAATGATGGATGGTTTAGCAGTAACTGCTTCAATGTCTCCAGGAAGAGCTGCTCAAGAAACTCATACATCATTTGGGCTTGCTTTCACTGGTGTTGAAGGTTTAACAGCTAAATACGCACAAGGTGACTCTGGTGCGCCAGGAGCTGAAATAGAAAGTACTACTATGATGGCTTCTTACGCTATTGGTTCTTTCACAGTTGCTGCTTCACACACTGAAGCTGATAAAACTGGTGCGGCTAATGAAGAAGTAGAATCTTATCAAATAGCTTACACTGTATCTGATGATATATCTGTAACTTACGGATCAGAAACTTTTGATTTAGTAGGAAGTACTGTTGATGAAGAAGTTGAAGGTTTAGGTGTAAGTTACACTTCTGGTGGAATGACTATTTCAGCAAATACTTACGAAGCTAAAGGTGCTGGAAATACTGCAGCTGCAAAATCTGACAAATGGTCTTTAAGTGCATCATTTGCATTCTAATTTAAGTTAGAAAATTATATCAAAGGGCCCCTTTTTAGGGGCCTTTTTTTTA
>ENA-UZXD01000920-UZXD01000920.1-metagenome-genome-assembly--contig:-Day-3-50m-contig-920_pt1 | contig 14429 bp, 11 predicted proteins | sample MGYA00260344_ERZ794904 | MGnify/ENA metagenome assembly ERZ794904 | reverse complement strand
CGATCCCCTGCTAGTGTGCCTGTCTCTTGCAGTGCCGCGAGCGTAAAAACCAGTTCGATTTCGGTGACACAATGGACTGCGATTGGTCTCTGAGCGAGATGGCTCTTGTGTATCATATCGCACAACACATCAAACTCAGGTAGTCGAGCTTCGTGCAAGTGTATTTTAAAAGGACCGACCCTCAGCGAGCTGCTAGGTTTATCGCTTATCGGCAACGCGGATTCTGGATAAAGCGTGCCAGCCATCAGCACGTCTTGGCGTAAACCACCTTCTATCTGTTGCTGTATCAGCAGTTCCGCGACCCGAATATCATTTTGCGGCGTCATATCGGTAACAGCGCTCACGCCATAACTGGCCAAACGTTGGCTAACGTTGCTGAGATCTGGAGGCCGTTTGCCCGTGACAGTTCTAAGCCATGCATCCTCGTCAAACAGGTGACCTGAATCTTCATTCATCCCGACCGGAAAGTTTCCATCACAGTGCTGGCCGAGATAATCAATACCACGGGTATTCAGTACCCAAAGCCTTCCACCTCTGTGTTGAATCCTGATTGGTCTTTCGGGCCCATAACTATCGAGCCAACGCCGATCAATAAGCCCCGCTACAGATTCATGATAGCCCACGCCGCGCAGCCACCCCGCTTGAGGAGACTCGGCATTCAAGGCCTCAATCAATTCGGGTTGATTATTTATTTCAGGAGGCCCGCAGTTAATCGACGCCATTCTAGCCGCAAGGGCAAACAAGTGAATGTGATGATCGGCTAACGATGGCAGAAGCGCGCTACCATTTGCATCGATCAGCGGTTCACCACTTTCAGCGCGCAGGGTGCCTATATTTTCGATTCGCCCCTCTCGAATTCTCACATCGATATTGCGAATAAAATCACGCGCGGCAACACCGGGTTGATAGATCTCTACATTCTTTAGGAGGATAGTGCGCGCGCCTCTTTTAGTATCATGGTTGTGTCTTCGCCGAAAGCGGCCACTCTTCCCTCACAAATTCTTGTTCTATCAGAAACGTATGATGGCTGTTCCTCGCTACTCAGGGCACAAGCAGCATCAAAGTCACTGTTCAGACTTGTCGCTAGTTGTTGCCATGCGCCCAAGTGGTGCTCAAATTGAAACCGGTGCTCAGCAAGCTCTCTTTGGATGCAGAAAGAAGTGACCTGACGAAGCGAGAGTCCAATCATCTCTCCTCCACCATTGACCCAACTACGCCACGCGGACAATGCGGCATAAAGTCCAGTGAGCGGGTCAGCAATGGCATCACCTACAAACCCATATTGCCCTGTTATCCGGTGGAGTTGCGCACACAGTCCAGCGGCAGCAGCGGCATCATCGCCATAGCCAATCCGATGACTTTCCGGCATATCGGAACCATGCGCCGTCAGTTGGATCCAAGTCACACCGCGCCGGTTCTTCACAACTTTGCGCGGATCAATACCAAGTTGAAGCAACGCTCTGGGGCGTGAGGACTCGATGATGATATCTGCCGACGATAAAAGCATCTTCAGGTCTTGTAGACCTTGCTGCGTACCGAAATCGATAGCTACTGAGCGTTTTGATTGGTTCAATAGTTCATAAAATGCAACATCACCAGATCGCGCACCGTCCGGTCTGGTCGTACTCTCAACTTTGATGACTTCTGCGCCCAGCAACTGCAACAGATGGGAGCACAGAGGACCTGCCCAGAGTGCCGACAAATCTACGACCCGCGGTTTTCGATTTCTACGGAGAATATCGGGGCTCGCTGTCAATAATGTCTGACAGTAATCCAAATGCGCCTCGGGGATTTTGTCTGCTGGTGATACAGCCAAACCCAGATCATGCGCACGTGCGATCAGGCGAGATGATTTGTGTTTCGAGAGCGTCTTGGTGAGCGTGGACCAGGCAGCTTCAGTGCCAAATTCTTCGTCTTGTGTTGATTCAACCCACGCTGGCACCAGTTGCCAGTCTTCTTCCCTTGGCAAATTTATCGCAAGCAACCCATCACTCGCACTTAGCAATCGGCAGGTGCCTGCGGCAGTTCGATCGGTACCAAATTGGTATCGGTTGAGTAGCGCCCGTTCGAGCAACAGATCAGCACCGCAAAACTTCGATAGTTTTTCTGATCCGCCGACTCCTCGGAGAGCCTCGAGCGCTCGGTCGGCGCTGATTGAGAGCGGTACCATAGCTGTAAAGGTCATAAGGCTTTAGTCGGATGCAGAATCGCTACAGGAATAGTGCCTTGATCTGGCGTCGAATAAGCTTTCCCATTTCATTGTAGGGCAGCTCTTTCTCAAACAGAATTTGTTCTGGCACTCTTGACGAGCGCAATTTGTCGCGCACCATCGCTTGTAAGTCGGCAATATGTACATCAACACCTGGCGCTAACACTACGACAGCAACCACCGACTCACCCCATTCATCTGAGGGAATCCCCAACACCATTGCGTCAGTCACGTCGTCATGAGCCAGCAAGACCTCTTCGATTTCACCCGGTGAAATATTTTCTCCACCCCGCACAATCACATCATCGGCTCTACCCGAGAGAAAAAGATAACCATCCTCATCTATAAACCCGGCATCGCGCGTGGGAAACCAACCATCTCCGTCTTTCGCATCTCTTTCAAGATACTCACCTGAGACCTGCGGGCCACGAACGTAAATCTCTCCCGCATGATTGTGCCCCATGACATTGCCTTCATCATCACGAATTTCGATTTCTACGCTTGGCAACGGCTTACCTACAGAACCCAGCCGGCGATGTATTTCAGGATCATCGCTGCTATTTGCCTCGCGATGATCGTCTGGATCGAGTACAGCGATAGTAGAACTTGTTTCGGTTAACCCGTAGGCATTCGTGAAGTTCACATGCGGAAAGGCAATCAATGCGAGTTTAATAATGTTTATTGGCATTTTACCGCCACCGTAAGCCACTGCTTTCAGACTCGTCAAAGCAGGTTTAACTTCCAGACCTTCAATATGTTCCATCACTCTGGAAAGCATCGTTGGCACTACAAACGCATTGCTCACTGATTGGCTCTCACATAGTTCGACCCATTGCTCCGGTGAAAAATTGGGTAATTGGACAATTCTTCTTCCTGCATAAAAGGAACTCAGGACCGCGGATATCCCTGCAATATGATATGGCGGCACAGTCACAAGGTTAGCCTGTTCTTCATCAGCCGCCATAAACTCGACGCTACCCAGAATATATGAGACCAGATTTTCATGTCTCAGAATCGCTGCTTTCGGTTTGCCCGTTGTACCACTGGTAAACAACTGGACGGCTACTGACTCTCCACCCTCGGCCGCTTCGATTTCTATATTTTCTCCGGAAAGCACAAAGTCTAAAAAGCGATCCGTAGACGACAGTTTTTTGATATCTGCGCCTTCAACCAATTGTTTCTGGTCATCATTGGTGATCAGATAAACCGGTGAAATCCTTTCCAGCAAATCTTTTAACTCATCTGCCGCAAGACGATAGTTCAGCGGCACATAAGGCACACCGGCAATACCGGCACCAAACAAAGCAATCGGCACTGCTGCACTGCTGACATCGAGCACAGAGACATACTCACAGCCGCTTTCGGAGAAATCTTGTGCGGCTTTCTGTGCAGCGCTATAAATCTCGCCGTAAGTGTAGTGTGTCCCCGAAGACGTCAGCGCAACCCTTTCTGGAAAGGTCTCTGCCGCCATCTGTAATAACATTGCAATATTCATAGACTAATCTGACGAAGGGAGTGATTTGGCTGACTTTTCAACAAGCAAAGTGTCGCCCACAGACATCGAGCCTGTACCCGGCTTCACGCAAAGCAACTCCATCGTATCATCTGCATCGACATATCGCTTGCCGACCAGACTACCGTCGCTAAAACCATCGCTGGCAGTTCCTTTTTCTGGCGCTTCTGCTTTGGCATCTATCATCGGTGCTCCGCCGCATGATATGCCTTCATCACCGCTATATTTAATCACCATCGCCTCGGTATCGCATACGACACTCTTTAGTCGCAAACCCGGTTTTATGTCGCTCATTCTTTTACTCCCAATCAATATTTATAAGGTTTTTATTAGCCTCGACCATACCAAGATTGCCTGAAATATCAATTCCCACATTTCAAACGGATCTCTGAATGCACAATAAAATCATCGAATGGAAACGCCATCATGCAAAAATCAAAAAACTGAAAAATACTTCTGGAAGAAACGGGAGGGATCAATATCAGTCGCCACGCGAATCTGACTGCCTTTTGATTGCTCAAAGTAGGTGACGCCCAGAAATTCACGATTTTCCAGCTCCACTTCGATCTTGCCTGCTTTGTAACTGCATACCGCAGGATCAAACAGCGCTACGGCAGCAAGAGGGTCATGAAAATGCAGCAAATCTCTTTCTCTAAACCACACCTCTGACCAATCGAGTACGATCCGAAGTAATGGAGAGTTTTCAAATCGAGAAGATACTTCTTCAGGTGTCATGCTGATACGCCATGTAATGTCGAGACCAAAAGCACGGATATTCAATCCTTTTTGGCGAAAAACGATACCCGCAGCATGGGGATCCACAATAGCATTCCACTCCGTCGGACCCCATGGGGTTGGATAGTCTGAGTACTTCCCTCCCATAATCACCAGCTCCTTAAGCAGCGCAGGAATCTCAGGGTCACTCATAAACAGCAGCGCGATATTTGTCAGCGGGCCNNTGAGTCGAGCGGCCTGTGGCACCTTGGGTTGCATCTGAGGAATGACTAGTGGCTGCGCCGCACCTGGGTAAACAGGTATCTCTTTCCCCGCGGCAATACACAAGGCACTCGCCAGTTTTGCTCGCTCATGAGGCTGACCCGACACTGTCGTGATCCCTAACAATCGACACTTAGGTTCCGAGAGAAGATATGCGAGCCCTACCGCATCGTCGATATCACTGCCTATATCGGTATCAAACAGCACCTTTAATTGCGCACTACCTGAAGCAGCTTTCAGTAACATTGGGCTCAAGGCAGAGGCTGCTAGAAATTCCCTTCTTCGCATCAACAGATCCAGTATCGGTTTTTTTCTTGGACCCATATTATCATTGGCATGCCCAAATGTGGTTTCTCAACGAGCAACCAACGCGCGATAAAGCGCTGGATCAGTTGCCCCCTCTGTACCTATCAACAGCACCCGACTACCGGAACCGATGCCCAATCGTTGAGACTGAATCGCCGATTGTCGGGACAAAATCAGTGCGGCCATACCGGCTACAGCAGACTCCCCCGCCTCTACTGTTTGATCATCATCGACACCTCGCGCCAGCAACTTCATTGTTGGAACAACCGCCGATTCACTGACTGTGACAAAATCTGATGCACCCTCATCTAGGATTTGCCACGCATTGAACGAGACTTCGCCGCAGGCCAATCCGGCCATCAGTGTTGACAGCTCACCCTCGACGACGACCGGTTCTCCCTTGCGCGCACTTTCCTGCAGACAATTTGCGGCTTCAGGTTCGACAACAATAATTCTTGGGCGCGCAGCACGCCAAACATGCCAGAAGTAACCGCATACCATTGCCGCCAGTCCACCCACGCCCGCTTGTATAAATACATGCGTGGGTTTTTCACCCGCAAGCTGCTCGACAATTTCAGCGAGCATGACCGTATAACCCATGGTCACGTCCCTGGGAATATCGACATAACCTGGATAACTTGTGTCTGAAATAACCGTTCGTTCAAATGTAATTGCGTCCTCCGCTGCGCGGCGAACCGAGTCATCGTAGTTGCCATTAATGCGTACTACCTCAGCGCCAAGTGCTTCCATCGCGCTAGCCCGCGCCGCAGAAACATCACGATGGATATAAATGACGCAGCGGCAACCGAATAGTTTGCATCCCCAAGCGACAGAGCGCCCATGATTACCATCCGTGGCGCAGGTCATCACCAGATCACCGGTCAAGCTGTCGTATCTGCCACCCAGCAGGTCGTGTATCGATATCACTTTATTTGTTTCGCGTGAAACGAATTTCTGTAATTGCCTCGCGGTGGCGTAAGCGCCTCCCAACGCTTTAAAACTTTTTAGATCAAAGCGCTGGGACTCATCCTTGTACCAGATTTTTTCGATATCAAGCGCTTTGGCAATACTGCCGAGGTCGACCAATGGGGTTTCCGCATATCCTGGCCAACGTCTTATTTCGGCTCGAATGGATTCGGTCTCTTCTGTATCGACAAATTTTTTTAAATGCTCGGGGTAGCCAGCGCTGAGATTTAATCTCGGATTATGAAAGCTCTGAATTTCACCAACAACTGACAACATGTGCCTAAGGCATCCTAAAACGTGAAAGCTGAAGATTACACCCACGGAGTCATGACTAAAAGGGAGCTGACGTTGACAATGAACGGCGAGACAACGCAAATTCGAACCGGCGAGTGGTATCATGAGCCCGCAAATATCAGGCACGCTGCCCATTTTAAGATCGAAACTGACCAAATCGAATTCTGATTGAAAACCTAGCATTGTGGCGCGCTATAAAATTCAGGCACCCAACCCGTATGAAGCTAAGATGACGCTATATCTCGCTATCCTGTTGTTCGCTTTCGCCGCGACTATCACCCCAGGACCCAATAACATTATGATTATGGCATCAGGTCTAAACTACGGTTTCAGACGCAGCCTCCCACACCTATTGGGTATTTGCCTTGGCTTTCCAGCCATGGTGATAATGGTCGGCATGGGTATGGGGCTCATATTTGACCAATACCCTATCACTCACCAGGTCATTAAAATCCTTGGAATCCTGTATCTCATTTATCTTTCCTGGCTCATCGCTACCGCACCGGTTTCGTCTCTCGAAGCCAAGGCCGGCCAGCCACTCACCTTTTTTAGCGCGGTGCTCTTCCAATGGGTAAATCCCAAAGCTTGGGTCATGATAACTGGCGCAATGGCAGCCTACACGACCGCTGATGAGAACCTCACTCTACAGATTCTTACGATTACATCGGCATTTCTGTTAGTGACTTTTCCATGCGTAGCGGTGTGGCTCTTTTTTGGCGTCTCCTTGAAACGATTTCTCAGCAATGACCTTTATCACAAGGTGTTTAATATTGTCATGGCGCTCTTGTTGTTGATATCGATCGCGCCAATCGTTTTGGAATTAATACAGCACTTGACCCAATACTAATCATTCAGTGCTTTCTTATAAGGAGACCAGCATTACGCCGTGAAAAAAATCGTTACAACCGGTCTAGGTAGGCTCAAGGTCAGCGACAGATTTGACATCAGATACTTCATGACGAAATGTGAATAATTGCTGCACCGCCCGACAGAAATTCGGTTGCCACAATCGCATAGTTTTAAATCTACGATTGAAATTCTCTTGAATCGGTCACTGATTGTTTCAGAGACATTCGGTGATTACCGCAGGTGCTCAATCCAGAATTTGGTACCACCGGCAACCCCTGCCGGGATCAGCACCAAATTGATCAGTGGTATGGCTAACAGAAAATATGCGGGCATCCCAAACGATAAGGCCTGAAATGTGTTCGAATTTAGTCTGCTTCTCAGTTCGGAAAAACTGATTTCATTGTTATCCGCAGCATAATCGGTGTATTGAACAGCCATCATCCACGCACCAAATGCGATCCAAAGGAACGGAGCGAGAGCATTCAAACCCGGAATCAGCGAAATCACTACCAGACCTATCAAACGGGGAAGGTAATATACTAACTTGCTGATCTCACGCGTAACTGACCTAATGAGAATCAGGTGCAGCGACGTATTGCTAGTCAATATCTGACCGGTAATCTTTTCCTCTACTTTGACCGACAATATTGCATTAAATGGCGCAGCAATGATGTTAGCAACAATCGTGAACGTGTAAAGCAACACCGCCAGCCCGATAACCATACCTAAAACGGTCACGACGCCTCCCAAAAAAGACAGAAATTCTGGCAGGGAGTCATCCACATACGCCATCCATGCTTCATATTGGTTGACGCCATAAAGAATGGCGGCAGAAAGTACCAGCACATTAATCACGAGGGGAATCACAACGTAGCGTCGCAAACCAGGTTGCCGGATAAGCTGCAGGCCCTCCAGAAAACAGCCGATGCCATTCATCTTTTGATCATTTCCTCTTTTTCAAACTATCTTTCACTAACAAATTGAGTGGCTCAGACCGCTAATTCATATTCGAATATCCAGCTTACGCGGACCACTGTTCACGTTAATTTTACCATTTGTCTGCTTTTGAGATGCTTGGATACTCGAACCTGAGCAACATCACTATCGAATACCTTCCCATACGGATCGAATGGCTGTGTCGGGATCGGTCACTGCTTCAGATTCTGTATCAAACCTCATGTTGATACGATCATCTGTCGTGTATCTAGGCCAACCAGGGTCACCGTCGACAATAAAATCGATCCAGCACTGGTGCATTTTGTCAGCGACATTTTGCGGAATATCTCCAGGCCCAAGAAAGATGCCCACGCCACTCTTTCCGAGGTTGTCGAACGCAAAAGGGATTTCAAGGGCGTGCGTAGCCTTCAAAGAACCATTCCTTGATTCCCAGTCGAAACGATACATCCAATCGCTGCAATTCATCTCAGATCTTGCCTCGCAAACGCGAATACTTGGAATCCTAAAGGTGAAGTCTGTGCCAAGCTGAACAGCTCGCTCTGTGGCCGAAGCATTTGGATGATTGCGATTGTATGTTTCAACCAAAGCTGGACCTGCGCCAAACCGGGCCGCATCGCTTTGATATTTTTCATCCGATACTGTATTCATAATAAACAGCGTGCTTTCATCCTTGTTGGTACCAATCAGCAAATCAACATTGGCACCCTGCCCGTTGCGGATAAGCTCAATAGGCAGGTCTGGCAATACGGAATTACCTGCGGCCGGATAAAATGGAGAGACTAGATTCAGATCATCTGAGCTCAGAAACTCGGTATCGAGGGTTCTTTGATGTTGCAGGATTTCCTCAACCGGAAGCTGTTGAAGCTCCTCTGGGTTGACGCAACCGGTTACTTTCAAAAAGGCATCGGTTACCAATCCAGCAGCGTCTTTTGTCAATGCATGCTGCGCACTGCCACTCTGGGAGATCGCTCGCTTAAACAAACCGGTAGATCTTGGAGAAGCAATTAAACTGCACACACTGAAAGCGCCTGCTGACTCTCCAGCTATCGTCACATTTTCCGGGTCTCCACCAAAACTCCGAATATTGTCTTTCACCCATTCAAGCGCGAACACCTGGTCAAGGATACCGTTTGCGCCCGATGTCTCGTATTCGGAGCCAAATCTAGAAAGATCTGCAAAGCCAAGCGCCCCCATACGATAGTTAATGCTAACAACGACGATATTACCGTTTCGCACGAACTGAGCGCCATCGTACCAAGGTATCGCGCCTTGTCCCGTCCGGAACCCGCCACCATGGATCCAAACCAATACGGGTCTGTTGCCGTCATCCAATGCCGGCGTCTGCACGTTCAAGAAAAGACAATCTTCGTCCCAATCAACCGGTACAGCACTGGTCATGCCGCCTGTGGCAAGCTGAGGCGCAGGTTTACCGAACTTTATCGTGCTTCGAACATCTGCCCAAGGCGCATGTGCAACGGGGGCTTTGAACCTCAGTTCGCCAACCGGCGGAGCGGCATAAGGAATACCGGCAAACAACAACACATCGTTTTTTAATTTACCCTGCACCTTGCCTTGTCTGGTTTCTGCGATTTCGTTCATTAATATCCCCCGAGTCATTCCTTGTATTAGATGCGCTCAATAATGGTTGCTGTACCCATACCGCCGCCAGTACACATTGCGATCAAGGCCGTTGTCTTATCTCTTCGCTCAAGCTCACCCAGTACTGTTTCGATCAACATCGCACCCGTTGCACCGATTGGATGACCTAGGGCAATCGCCCCGCCAGCAACGTTAATAATGTCATCTTCGACGCCCAAATCTTTTTGAAACTTAAGCACAACGGCGGCAAACGCTTCGTTAATCTCAAACAGATCAATATCATCTTTTGTCATGCCCGCTTTTTTAAGACATATTTCCGCGGCCGGCCCTGGCGCTGTCAGCATAATGACAGGCTCTGTACCGGCAGTGGCCGTCATCACTATTTTTGCTCTCGGTTTCAAACCATTTGCTTTTGCGTATCCGGGAGATGACAACAATATTGCCCCTGCGCCATCGACCACACCGGATGAATTTCCCGCATGGTGGACGTGGGTCACGCCGTCAATTTCAGGATAGACATCTTTACAAATTTGATCAAAAGTCCGGTCATGACCATCGTAAAGTGTCGTACCCATTTTTTCGAAAGAAGGGTTTAAACCTTGCATATTTTCAAGCGTCGTACCCGGTCTAGGATGCTCATCTTTATCCAGCGCCAACTGTCCATCATTGTGATAGATAGGAACAATAGAGTCAGTAAAGTGCCCCGCTTTTATTGATGCCGCAGCACGCTCCTGACTCCGGACGGCATAGGCATCACACTGCTCACGTGAAAATCCTTCGCGCGTCGCGATAAGATCCGCAGACACACCCTGAGGAATCAGCGGATACTGTTCGAACAGATGCTTATTGTTAGCTGTAAAACCATCGGTGTGGTTAGGTGAATACCTTGACATTGATTCAACACCACCGCCAATCACCAAATCCTGTTGACCAGCCATAATGCCCATAGCCGCCATTGTTACAGCTTGTTGGCCAGAACCACAGAATCTATGGAGCGTCACACCGGGGACATTGATTGGCCAGCCAGCATCAAGTACAGAAGATCGGGCAATGTCATGAGCATGATCGCCGGTACCGGAACCATTACCAGCAACTACGTCTTCGACATCACCGACTTCAAAACCCACCTTGTCTTTAAGTCCATTCAGCACCTGTGCCATGACACGCTGCGGGTGCACGTCTGCCAAACCACCTGCACCTTTTTTACCACGACCCCGGGGAGACCTAACCCCATCAATAATCCAAGCTTCACCCATTTTCACGTCCTCATCAGTTAATTCAAAAAAGTATTTGGTTCTATTATTAAGATTGCTTTATCTACAAGGCGCACAGATTTGCGTATTTGCGGAGCGCTCACTTTTCCAGCGACATTTATACGCCTGCACCAATAAAGCCCTCACAATACGCCATTGCTCTATCCGCTGTCATCACTTCGATAATCCTGATTAATGAATCTTTAATCTGATTGGTCGGGCAAGTCGTGGAAGATACCCGATCAATTTCCTCAGCGCTGACAGTCCTATACCGAGTTAAGAGCGTCCCTCAGGGCGATAGTTCTAATGCCTTTCCGTCTAGATTTGAAGGCAGAGGTATACCAAGAACCTCCATCAGCGTGGGTGCGATATCGATACTGTTTACCGGTGTTGTATCAACCCCAGGGGACACCCATTGACCATAAAAAATCAGTGGGATAGATCTGTCATAGTCGTACAGCGATCCATGGGTCGTACCGGTACTCGAAATAATACAATCCTGTTCCATCTGCAGGAATAGATCTCCACTAGCACCCTCGACGATTGAATTACGCAGCAATCGTGCTTCACTGGACTGGGTGTTCTCAATTTCGTATCTGGTCCACAATTTTTTTACGCCAGGCTCACTTTCCAAAATACGCTTTAAGCCTGAAACAACCTGATCAAATTCAAGCTGATTTTGTGCCAGATAGGGTCGATTGATGTAGAGCTGACTGCCGCTGAACATCACAAGATCTGTCGGCAAGTCCCAGGGCGCAGTATATTCGGCGTATATATCGAACAACAAACCACCAATGAAACCGTACAAGCCGATACGCCCGCCCTCAATGGGACAGCGATTTTTACCCAATTCAGACTGCCACTCCGGGAGATTCGCCACACCATGATCACTCGTCAAGGCAACGATATAACGATCCTCACCAACGGTTTGATCAAGCAACTCGAGGAGCATCGCCAACTCAGCATCGATGATATTCAAGCTGTGTTCAGACTCCGCGCTGTACGGACCGAATTGATGTCCGACCGTATCGTAGGCAGACAAGGATATCGTCAGAACGTCGGTCACTCCTTTTTGTCCCAACGCCTCCTCAGTGACGAGTCTACGAGCCAGTTCAAAGGTAAGTTTATCGAGATAAGGCGAATCATAAATTCGCTCACCTAACTCATCTGTATCTCCTTCTCGAATCGCGTGACCACTCACTCGACTATTATCATCTGACTCGCCGACATAATCATCGGCTCTAAATCGTCCTGCGTCGTGCTCCCACAGAAGCGGTAATGAATCAACAAACAGTTTGTTAAACGTGTTCACATAATCTGGAAGTGACTGCTCGTAATACTTACTTGTGGTGAAGCGCACTTGATCCTTGTCAAACCAATACACGCCATCAGCTTCATGCCCGGCCATCATAATCGCGGCGCGATCTTTGCCACTAAGCGAAAAAGAGCGACCATTAAAAAGCGCTTTCACCCGTTGACCGAGCGTCGGTTCCGTTAGCATCCAGGGCGACCGCCCTTCCTCGCCTCCGAGGACAAGGTGCTCAGCCGCGTCGTCTTCAACGCAGTATCTAAGGGCCCATGCTGCAGTGTCGATATAGTAATTTCCGGGGATCCCTGCCTTACTCGGATTCACTCCGGTCATCATCACAGCATGCCCCGGGCAGGTGCTCGTCAAACCATGATCTAAGCTGGCATCGGTATACCTTTTGCCTTCCCGGGCTAACTTGCCAAGGCCTCCCGGCAAAGATACATCGATTCGATTATTTCGAAGCTGATCGATGGCTATGAGCAAAACGAGCGCAGGTTTGCTGTCCNNGCTCCTGTTGATGCTTTTGGGACTGCTCACCCGGGTCAGTATGATCACTCCCGGACACCACTGGATTATCAATCTCGTCAAACGGAATTTTCTCCATACCCTTGATCATTATCGGCAACACTGGCACATCGTAAAAGTCACCCTCGTCTTTGGTCTCCACCAATTCGATCTGGCGCACGACGTCCATACCGCGAACTACTCGCCCGAAAACGGTATAACCGAAGCTTTTACAAGTAACCGGGCGAACCAACCCACGCTCTGCCGCAGCCTCCGTCGCTTTTTCATCCTCTCTAGTACAACTTTCGGCGGAATGGTCCAAACGGGTATTGTCATTTGTATTGATAAAAAACTGCCGCGAGGCACTATCAATAATATCGGTACGCGCCATGGCAATCGTGCCCGTTAAATTGGACAAACCGTTGTCAGCTTCGTTAGTTATCTCTTCTTTCCCCTCAAGCTCAGTCATATCGGCCAGATGCCCACCTGCCTGAATCATGAAATCAGGAATTACCCGATGAAAGACCGTATCGGTGTAACTATCATCACTCACGTAGCTTAAAAAGTTTGTGACGGTGATAGGGGCTTTATCGGGATATAGCTCCAACACGATGTCTCCCGATGTGGTCGAAATTCTGACCAGCGGATTGTTTGATGCTATCTCTTCAGCTTGGGCGCCATGAAACCAGCCTAAACCCAACAAAAAAAGTAACCATAGACCAAGAAAGTGCTTCACAACTAATCCCTGTAGTTCACGGGTGCAACCAAACCAGATATTTCCCGAGAAACTTGGTCTGCAAATTCAATCGTAAAAAGATCTCCCATTTCCCTGCCCACAATCTGAATACCGATGGGCAATCCCTGACCATCGAGTCCCGTCGGTATCACTGTTGAGGGCAAGTAACTAACACCTGTCAAGCCGGCCCAGAACACCTGCTCAAAATAGTTGCGGGGTTCATTATTCACGGAAATCATGCGCTCAGAGTTCTTCGGGTTGTGGTCGTGGGGAAACGCAGAGGTAAAGCACATCGGTGTTAGCAGAACGTCAAATTTTTTGAAATACTCATGCCAGGCCCAACGCATATGCGTTCGCTTTTCATTCAGGTCATACCAATCTCTGAAATGCATCGTGGAAGCCCTTGTGATATCCGCCACCGAACTACGATCATCGTCTGCGAGCGTTTCCTTTCTTTTCAGATTCGCTTCAAAAGCTTCTTCTGGCTGACGAGCAGACATGGCTGCGTGCAGTAGAAATTGATATTGATGCAAGCAGTCGGCAATATCGAAATCAGGGCGTGCATTATAATCGACTGTTCCACCAGCATCTTCCACCAGTTTTGCAACGTTCATGACCCGCTCGTAAACGCTATGATCAACCGGAGCAATCTCATCATCGGCCCAAACGGCAACCTTAAAATCTTTCAGACTTTTCTGCGATGCTTCTGGCAAAGCCAGTTGCCAACCGGGCAAATGGATCTCATCTGCCCCACCAACGATGTCCATGACAAGCCGCAAATCCCGGGCACTGCGCGCTAACGGCCCTATCACGGATATATCGGAGGGCGTGAGAGAGCCTGGCATCCCATGGCCTCGCATTGGCAGCACACCCCAAGTTGGTTTGTGACCATAAACACCGCAGTAGTGCGCAGGATTACGTATCGAGCCGCCAATATC
>ENA-UZXD01003214-UZXD01003214.1-metagenome-genome-assembly--contig:-Day-3-50m-contig-3214_pt1 | contig 14439 bp, 9 predicted proteins | sample MGYA00260344_ERZ794904 | MGnify/ENA metagenome assembly ERZ794904 | reverse complement strand
ATAGTTGACGAACAAGCAGCAAAGGCCTTTGGTATACGTAAAGGACAAGTGACAGCGATGATCCATACTGGATCTAGAGGATTGGGACATCAGGTTTGCTCTGATCATGTTTCGAAAATTGAACAAAATTATTCGAAAATTGACAACTCTTGGTATGCCCGTAGGTGGGATATGACAATCCCTGACAGACAACTAGCTGCTGCACCTATATTCAGTAAAGAAGGTCAAGAATATTTTGATGCAATGTCGGCAGCAGGTAATTTCGCATTTGCAAATCGCTCAGCTTTGACCCAACGACTTAGAAATATACTGAGAGAGCAAATAGGAGTAGATAGCGACTTGGAAGTCATTTATGATGTAAGCCATAATATTGCTAAAATTGAGGATCATAAGGTACATGGAGTATCATGTAGATGTTGTGTTCATAGAAAGGGTGCGACGAGAGCACTGGGCGGAGACCATCCTGAACTAGCCTCGAAATTTTCAGGAATTGGTCAACCGGTCCTAGTCCCAGGGGATATGGGGACTGCGTCTTGGATATTGGCAGGCCCTAAGCAGGGAGGAAATGATGCCTTTTCTTCTTCTTGCCATGGTGCTGGAAGAAGGTTATCAAGGACTGCTGCAAGAGAACAAATTGATTCAGAAAAATTAAGAGAAACTCTTGAAGCAGCGGGAATTAATGTACATACAAAAACTCCGAATGTACTTTCGGAAGAAGCCCCTGATGCATACAAAGATGTTGACGAAGTTATCCGATTGACAAGTGAGGCAAGGTTAGCAAGACCCGTAGCGAGAATGAAACCATTCGCAGTTATCAAAGGATAGTTACTTTTGTTTGTAATAGATTTCGATATTATCTCCATCTAACATAACATAATTTTCATACTCTTCATTGATTACGCCGTTGACACGCATTTCAATGTCATATTCTGAATTAGCAGTATTATCAAGAATTTGTCCTGAATTAAATGTTTCACCCCATATATTGAAGAAAGCACCTATCGGAGCATCGATTTGATTCGGCGTTTCAATATGTAATTTCCCCGTATCATCATGAGTATGTATGCCTCTCATTCCTTCAGGACATTCAGAATCTTGTATGCCAATATTTGCAGATAGAAGAACTTCGCTACCATCAATAAATATGGATAAACTACTGTGCGTGTGGCTTATGTCACTAGAATGACTCCCTAGGCATGTTTCCTCGATTAACCAAGAATCGTTCTTCTCAATTAATTCAGTATTCCCAGTAGTACTTAGAATAACGAATAAAATAGTTGAAATTATTGCACCTCCGAATAGTACTTTCTCTAAGTTCATGATTAATGCGAGAATGGTAGCCATCTTGAACTATGAGGTCTTAGCCATAGCCATGGTACAATTAGGAGATAAACCGGGGTACTGGGATAAAGCCAAGAAAGAACTCTCTGAAAAGGATGAAAAACTCTCTGAATTAATTAAAAAATATAAAAACTTGGAATTAGTTTCTAGAGGTGACTTATTCTATACGCTAATTAGATCAATAATTGGTCAACAAATCTCAGTTAAAGCTGCTTCGACAGTATGGTCTAGACTAACAGAAAAAGTAGGAGAAATAAAACCAGAGAATATATTATCGCAAGAATTTGAGGATCTCAGAAAATGTGGATTGTCGCAAAGAAAAGTAGAATATGTGATAGGAATTGCTGAATCTTGGGGTACTTATTCAAAATACCAGTGGGAAGAAATGGATGATGAAGTATTAATCGAGAAATTAATTCAACTAAGAGGGGTAGGGAGATGGACAGCTGAAATGATTCTAATATTCACACTACTACGACCAAATGTATTTCCAATAGGAGATATAGGAATGATTCGTGGAATTGAGAAAGTATATAATTCCGGTGAAAAATTAACCAATGAGGAGATATATGAAATATCTGAAAAATGGATACCATGGCGCACAGTTGCTTGCTGTTATATGTGGAGTGCAGTAGATCCCGAGCCCGTTGAATATTAATTACATGCAATATCCACGTCGTGGCTGATTAGGAATCGTAGGCGCCGCTCCTGATTGGACGCCATCGGCCTCTTCCATAATCACTGTCAGAAGAGTATTTACCAATACTTTCAGGTCTTCTACTTCATGTTTTAGTTCTTCAACTGTAATCGCTTCGCTATTATTACTCATCCCAATCCCATCCAAGGAATTACTTCCTCAGAGTATGCATCGCCGCTAAATAGCCTATAAAGACAAGTGGTAGATAGTAATGACAGGAGGCTATTAGATGAGGGTTTGATTACTCCCCAACTAATATTTGCCTACTCAGATCAATTATCATCTTCTTCTTCGTATTTCCAATCTTCTTCCTCGTAATCTTCTTCATCATCATCATAATAATATTCATCATCACCACGACTTCTCATTACTATGATTGCAACTAATGCCACTGCAATTACAGAAACTCCTACAACTAGGTATAAGGTAGTAGAAGATTCTTTTTCAATAGGCAGTGGTTGGACATTTATACCAGTTATGTCTATATTTTGACCATTAATGTTTTCAAAGTCAGGATCACCTGTCTCAGGATCTGTAACAACCAATACTAGCAAAGGTTGTCCTGCTTCATATGACTCCCACTTGAATGTCGCTAATACACTGGATGATTGGGCATTAAGAGTTATTACAGTATCCCCATCTTGTAAGGTAGAAAGTGCAGGGCTCCATGTATTAGTATCTGGTTTTAATTCATACAAACCGACTGTGATTGTACCCTCTCTCTTACCATCATTTGCCCAGAATGTTTGGAGAGTTAGAAGCTCTCCAAGCATAGGTGTTTCAGTAGGGTTAGTCACTACCCGAGTGTACTCGGGATTGAATTCCATTATTCTCAAAGTAGGTAATCTTGGTGCTGATTCGCTACCAAGACCTGCGACCTTGTTACCAGCCCTGTCTGTTGAAGTAACCCAAAATGCAATTTGATCACCTTGTTCTATTGCCATGCCATTTAATGGTGTGAAATCTATCTTACCTTGATAAATATCTTTTGAATCTCCATCTTCTATCATTGCTAATTGACCAGTATTTTCTGAGCCTGCGACTGCAACACCAGATCTCAAGACTAACCACTCGACATCTAATGGTCCTTCATTCATACCAATTTCATCGACGATCGTCACAGTTACAAGAACATCATTGATTAAATCAGATTCTAAAAGTACCAAAGAAGAATCTGGATACGTAGACTGATCAAACAAAACAGTAGGACGCGCACTGTCAACAGTTACAGTAGCGTCTAAGTTAATATCTGATACGCCTAATCCAGGTAAATTCAATACCTCTGTTTGCACAGCCATAGTTGGATTCGATGGAACCCTGGATGGTAATATCATCGAGGTATCGAAACTACCGTCATCATTAACATCGGTTGAAACCTGAATAGGTGCAGTCCCATAAATTACAGTATATTCAACTACCATATCATCAGGAATATCAAAGGCTACGACCCCAGAACCTGAGTAATAAACATGCCCAGACATTCTAAATTCATCACCTTGGCCCAAGTAAACAGAAGTTCCACTAGGAATAGATGAAGGAGGAGTTAGGTCCTCTATTTCTTCAGGTATAGCCACATACTTATTGTCAAGATACCAAGATAGTTCGCCAATATTATTCTGATATGCCACAGTGGTAAAATCATCAACTATTGAAACACTAGGTTTACATGAATTTTGTCCATCTTCCCAAGGATAATTCCAGGATATTTCAAACATCAACGAAAGTTGAATGATATCTGAAGAAGTTTGGATGGTCTGAACTGAAATTGGAGTTACTAAACTAGAGTCATCTGACCACAAAGTACCTCTTGATGCATCATAACTCATTTTACCTAATTCACTTGTACCGTCGCCACATAGCATAACTGTGATATTATCCAATGTATTGAGGCCGTTAGCTTCTTCAATTTGCATAGTAAAAGTATGTTGTTTACCCGGAAGTAGGAAGCCTAAATCTCTATCGAGAGAATAGCCAGCAGATTTGATACTTGTAGGTTCATCAGTTGCTACAACAACTGTCGCCCAGGCATTAGAAGCACCGAAACCTCCACCTGTACCTCCATCTTGATAACTGAGTCCTGCCCAATCTGTTCCTTCAAGATACATATGCACTGGAGAATTAAATAACTGCTGTGAGACATCTATTCCGATAAAATTCACTTGCTGTTGACCAGTCATACCAGGAGTTAATGGTTGGAATACGGATAGGTATTCATCTTCATCCGCGATACCATCACCGTTAGTGTCATCAACTGAACCTCGCCAATAGTTGAGAGTTAATATTTCACCTCTAGCCTCTGATTCATCTACTGTGACAAACAAAGAAAGAGGGACTGTTGGGTCCCAGACTTTTCCATGAGCGGCCTTTAATCCGGATGGAGTATTGACTTCTAATGGACCGGCAACTGGAGGTTCATGATCAACTCTAACATTGACTAATGGAGGCGTCCCTGTGACATCTTCAGCACCCAAAGAGTATCCAGTAGGGCCTACAGTATTCATCATAGGAGATAAGTAAACGTTAGATAAACCGCTTGGAGCAGAAATAAGGCCGTAGTAACCATCATCTCCCGATGTTAATAAGTAACTTAGACCAGATATATTGAGACCCACTGTATAATGAATACCTAAAGGCCTGACTGCTATAGAATCTTGGAATTTTACAGTACCAGTAATATTCAATTCACCGGCATCCATCATTGCATATGGATAAAAGGAAGAGTATTGATTAGATAGTAGTCTACCATATTGATCTCTGACTTCAAAAGAGTCAATAATTAGATCATTTTCTACTGCATTTTTACCCGATTCACCGCTGTGCGACACCGCTGGCCATACCGTTTCTCCAGATGAATCGAATGCCTGTGAAACCCAACGTATTGAACCCACGTCATCCCACATCCAGCTGACATCGAACATCCAGTGTACTACAACGTCGTCGTATCCGTCGTTATGCGTAATTATTTCTAAGGAGGTTGAAGAATCCATAGGAGCTACTGATGAACCTGATTGTTGAGTAAATGTCACAGGATCAGATCCTTGGCCCCACAGGCCGTCCGCCCCATTAACTGCCTCAAACATCAAAATCTCGCCATCAGATGCAATTCCTCGTAGAGATATTGTTTCTAAATTTGAATTATCATATAAGTGATGGTGCTTAGTAGTAATTTCGACTAATTCGCCATTTGGATATAATGTGTTAGGTACTTGGAAATCTCTATTTGTAACGATATAGTCAAACTTTAAATCTCCATCTATAGAAATAGAACCCATTTCTGCAGTAATATTCACAGGGATTGAAACTTGATTTGGTGGTGGATCATCTTGCGTCATAGAACTGTGGTATGCCGATATTGAAGGACCTAAACCAGACACATTTTCAAATATTAAGTAACCAATTCCAATACTTGATATCGACACTGTCTGAGCACTAGTAGAGTCAAGAATTATGGAGACATCACGCCATTCCCTTCCTGTATCGGAATCAGTGTGAGATGTAGATAAATAATTAATTCCTGCTAACTGACTATTATCTAAAATACAATTGAAGACTTCGCTGCCGGAACTACCTGTCTGACTAGATGAACCGACAGTCAAAGTGACTGGAGATTGGAAGCCATCGGAAGAGCCTGGTGCTATTGATATCATGCCATTATTTACTGCTGCTAAAGAAGGTAATCTTACCATAACTGAACTAGGCGAATTGCCATCTAGATCAATAACTGCACTTGTTATATAACCTTCGTCACTAGTAGATATCAATGATTGCCATCCATAATGACCGTAGTCCGAACCAATAGGGAAAGACCATTCAGAAGAACCATCATTGATCACATCTATAGATGGATTAACAGCAGGTTCAGCGAAATTCGCAGTAATGACCATTCTATCAATCCATCCATTTGTAGGGAGAGATATAGAAAGAGCGAAACCATTCTGTGGAATTGAGAAGGCTATAGAACCTTGAGAAGTTTGGCCTAAACTTGCACCAGTAGATGTCAGTGCACTAATCATCAGACCTGACGAAAAGTTACCAGTTAAGGTGATACTTTTTATCGGTCTTGAGGAGTGAATATAGTCAGAAGTAATGGTTCCAGCGATACTTGTTGCATTCAACAGTTCATCGATTACTTCCACACTTGGGCTAAATTCCCAACCATTATAATCAGAACTTGTTGCAGATAAATATCTTTTACCACCAACACTAATTTTCTTCAGTTGAGGAGTTGCTTCCTCATCGCTAGTATCCATAATTACTTTAATTCTGATTTGTGGATATTCTTCAGAATTAACACCAGCTAGAGAGAAGGGGAATGTTATGTTACTATAACCTGGAATTACTGATTCATCGATAGAATCTATTAAAGAGCCAGTTATTGAAGTATTTTCTGGTATTGTTGCATCAATATCTACCCAACCATAATTGAATTGATCAATGTCTCCCATGTTAATTGAAGGGCTCAACCAATAACCGCCTTCGCCATAATTTGAAATTAGAATACCGAAATTATCAAAATATCCACCTTGATAAGTCACACTAGAATCTGTATCTATATGGAACCTAAATCGGAGAGTATCTCCTGCATAAGAAGAGAGAGGAGCGACTCTATTTTCAAAATCACTCTGTCCACAATCGCCATTCATCCATGCGTCACTACCACTCATAGCGTTACCTGAATAACCTGGAGAACCATCGTACCAACCTGGTATTTGAGGGTCAAAGTAATTCCAACTGCCGCTATTTACCTTTATCATAAGGCCTACTGAATCCCAATAAGATTCAGTGCATACCCACTTGTCAAATGTCAGGTAAGCTAACCCATCATTAGGTATGTCATATGTTGGTGAGGTAAGGAAAGAATTAGCATTATTTGCATAATTACCATTGAGATTTGTACCATATACATATGGGAAAGAAGGGACATTTGAAGGGCCTGCAGCAGAACCAAGTTGACCATATCCCCAGCCAGTTCCTTTTGTCCAACCTGGAGCATTACCAGTAGTAGGGTTAGATGCTGATGAGTCTTCAAAATTGAATAATTCCTCCATTGAACCAAAGTTCCAGGTATAGTACGCCCAATCATCAAAACCATTTAGGCCATAATGCGTCATAGTTGAAGGGTTCTCTATATCATCTCTGAATAGTATAGTGCCTGAATCATCAAGTACTCTAATATCAGCAAGTGTAAAACCTTCTTTGGAATCAAGAGAACCCCCATAATTAGTGAATCCATCTGTATCTACGACAAATCTAATGTTTACGTTGGGTTGATTCAGATAAGCAGTTGGTATACTGTAGTCAACTGTTCTGATGCTGCCGCTCTGATCACCAAAAACTCCATCATATGAGGGGTAACCAGGGATTGCTCCGCTTCGATCTTCACAGGCAATTGTTGTTGACGTAGTTCCAGTTGATGAGAGGTCATACCAAGTTGCATTATTCAAAGATAATTCAATACATGCATTGTCTTGAGTACTACCTTGTAAATCCCATTCCATATCTATTTCGATACTAGATGTAGAGTTGGTACCAGACAAATCAATAGTTCTTTGAAGAACCCCATATGAATTGGCTACATATTGGCATGTAGTAGTAGTAGCAGCAATACAACCATGATGCCACACACCTCTATCTATACCATCATTGTTGAAATCAATATTATCGATGAACCAACCGGGCCGCTCATAAGAGGCATTAGGTGAGGTCCAGATATGGAATCTAAACTGTATTTTCGAGGCATTGTCAATATCTGAGATTGAAGAAATACTGACATTTTCAGTCAACCAACCGCTATGACTTGGTGAAGCGAAAACTGGGACCGCGCCAGAAGGAGCACCGTTTGGAGATGGAGCGTCAGTAGACATAGTACTTGTATATCCACCACCTGATGCGGTGACATCAGGAGAAATATATGTCCAGTCATTCCAAGTTCCAGTATTAATTCTGTATTCTATCCAAGCGCCGTCGCCACCGCCTGAAACAGTAGTATCTAGGTGGTGCCAATGATCAAAAGTCATGTATAGACCACTATAAAATTCAGTGTTTGGCAAACTAACTTGAGGTAAAAGGAAGTAACCACTAGTCCCCCTAGGTACGGCAGAACCAGGCATTGTACCAACTGATACTATTCCTTGACTAGCTTGAGATGGTATTGTCCCATAGGACATTGTTTGTTCTCCACCATAATTAGTTCCATTAAAGCCTGCGAATGTTGTCGCCCCCCATAATTCATTTATATTGCATAAATAATTAATATCAGTTATTTCATTAGAATCTAGAATATTATCTTCATCAGTATCCATACCTGCATTAACCTGGAAACCTCCCAGCATACAATTAGATGTTTGACCTGATGCTATCGAATTAACTACGACCTCATAATCAAAGAATCCTCCTAATCCTGCAGTAATATTCGCTGCAGAACCTGCAGAAGAACTGGGTAAGATTGTTGGAGAACTTGTATACCCACTTCCACCATCTGTAACAAACGCTTGATAGATAGAGCCAGTAGTCTCTAGTACTTCGGACAGTGAAACACCAGAGCCATTGGTGGTAGAAACCAAAATATACATAGTTTGGGAAGTGTAACCTGAACCTCCATTGGCTAATGTTATAGATAATATTGAACCATTTGCAGCAACGGAACCTACTGATGCAGATGCATTAGAACCTGTGCATCCACCACCTGGACAAAGGAAAGAAAGTGTTTCTCCAACAGCATATCCAGTCCCACCACTATTCACAGATATACTAGCAATAGCTGAACTAATAGAATAAGTCCCAGAGAAACCACTTCCTGACCCTCCAGTCGCAGATAAAGTACCCGCTGAGTAATCATATCCTCCATCATTTACTGTAAGAGTAGTAATACTATCTTGTAAAGCATTTCCACTACAATACATCATAGTTTCGATGATTTCATTCGTATCTAATTGATTATTAAAATTATTATCAAACCCATGATCAACCCATGTTCCTGAAAGGTTATTACATTCAGATACTGAAGTGGATGTATCTGTGTCGTAAACATGCTGCCAACCAGGAGCATAAGTGTATGAACTGTGCATCGATACAGAAGACACACCTGTATCGAAAGTGCTAATATTAGATCTTGTACCATCATCTAATAGAGTTACTGTTTCTGTAGAATCAATAAAATCGGTCCCAAAGAATCTTCCTGCCGATAAATCAGTGCCTTCCCATAAAATTCCTGTATCTAGAGAAGTTGCCATCTCAGTATCAGTAACATGAAGCCAACCATCCTGAATTGTAGAATTTCCAGGCGCACGGAAACCAGTCAAAGTGATTCCATCATCTGGAGGATTCACATTGCTTGGACCTGTCCAAGAACTTGTGGCAGCTGAGGTTAGGGGAGCGATTATCATTAGTAACACTAGAGCAAGTGCAGTCCTACGGCGGTCAGACATATCCGTGTCGTTTGTTTGTTAGATTATGAACTTATTTCCGTAAAACTGTGGGGGAGGACAAAAATTAACATTTTCAAACTCAAAAAATAATGGAGCCACTGGGGAGATTTGAACTCCCGACCTTCCCATTACCAATGGGATGCTATACCCCTAAGCCACAGTGGCGACATATGCTCGTGCTACAATTTCGATTTAATGACTACGGAGAGAGAGTCAAAACTCACAATTCAAAAGCAACAGGCTCAAATTGTGGAGAACGTTCGGACATAATGAAGCCGAGGTCGCATAGCCTGGTATTGCGCATGACTGGAAATCATGTGGGATTTTCCCTCGGGAGTTCAAATCTCCCTCTCGGCGCCATATAATTTGTTTATTGGAGAATAGGAAGATACTATTTGCAATGAATTGATATTAATCAATAAAGCATATTTTTAATCCATGTAAGCGAGTTACTTAATGCGGGATTTCATCTCGGAGATATGTAGGAGGTGCCGAATCAATGGACATTAGTTCTGAATATGAAGAAAATGATTCTGTGAGACTGAGTGAAATATCATTAAATTATACACTTTCTGAATATAACGAAAGACTAAGTTTCTTAGACCGGATTTCGGAAGAAATAGTATTTCATTTCAAAATGATTTCTAAAAATTGGGGTGCATTTGAATTTTCAGCATTTGGGGTCGCAGCATTAGCAATAATACTGGGATCTTGGGACTTAGGAATAGGCGAACTAAATAGCGGTGGAGATTACAATAGAGTTGGTACACAGGGAATATTATTCCTCAAAGATTTGTCGCTGATTTTAACACTTCTTTCCGCCATTGCATGGTTCGCATTCGCAATACAATTATTCATACGTTTCCCAATAATGAGAGAAAATATAATCTATATGCTCCTTGGTATGTTCGCTGTACAATTAGGGTATATGCGGGTTTTTGCTTTACACCCTACTGACTTACAGATCACGCAATTAGGACCAGTGATACTAGCAAATCTAATATTTGTATTTTTAACAATATTCGTAGTCCATAGAGCAGTTACTGAGACAAGAGATGTGCATGTATTGGAAAGACACTCTCATCCTGACCCAAGAGTTGTGCAAACTGCTTGGAAAGACCATAGTCTTAAACTTTGGAGCATAGGTCTAGGTTTATGGATGATATTAGTTAATATTTTTTCTTGGTCAGGAGCACATTCAGTCTCAACAAGACCTATTTCAGCGGATGGTGAGTTATACCAATTCCCTTGGCTTTACTTAATATGTAGTATAATATCGGTATTTTTGCTAATTCATATCATATGGTACCCTCAATTCATGCTTGGAGCAGCGGGCGATAGAATTCAATCTACTAGAGCGAGGGAAGTATCGGGTGAATTAAATTTTGTATCAAAAGAAAATGTACAAGGAATGTGCCCTATTTGCAAAGAAGAGACCTCAGTAATACAGCACCCATCGGGTAAAATTACTATAAATTGTGCGCAATTTAAATGTCAAGGAGGAGGAGTACCAGGAACTATTTGTCAAGACTGCGATATGACTCTTCCTACAAGGATCGAATGTGGAAATTGTAAATCTAATACTACAATTACTAGCCACTTTGATAGACAAGACGCGTGGTGAGGCTAATGCTTTTCGAATCACTTTCAGCTATTGGTGTGTTGATTACCCTAGGTTTTATTCTGCTTTTTATTCTAGTTGTATATCTCAGTGCGGCCGAATTAATGATGTGGTTATTATTGCCGTTGGCTTTGTTTGAATATTTATTCAGTAAGGATGAGGAAGATGATGACTCTAATTGGAGTGAGATTCCTACAAATTTAGTGTCGGATGATATATCTGAAGAGGCAAATGAATCTATTGAGGATAGTAATTCGCCAATGTGGGAAAGTAATATCAAGAATAAGAATGATGATGCCATAAAAATTGTAGTAGGCGTCTCTCTAACATTGATTACAACTTTTGTTTTTGCTGTAGTTATTCTTTGGGCCCTTTCTACAATAAGCGGAACTATTCTAGGGCTAAATCCTCCACAAGCATTAGTAACTTGGGAAGATGAATATAGAGACATTACAGGTATTAATTCTGTAGAAAACTTAGATGGTACAGGCGTGACTCTTTGTGTAGTAGATTCAGGAATTAATATTGAGCATCCCGACTTAGCTAGCATCAACCTAATTGGCTGGAAAGATGTGATTAATTCGATGCAAACTCCCTATGATGATGATGGTCATGGAACTGCAATGGCAGGAATCATTGTGGCTGATGGAGGACTCAATGGAGTTTCTAAAAATGTCGATTTATTGGTCGCCAAGGCTATTGATGAAACTGGTTCGGGGACTGATGATGGAATAGCAGAGGCAGTAAATTGGTGCACCTCTGAAGGAGCAGACATAATCTCGCTAAGTCTAGGAGGTGCTCAAGGATTTGGGTCTAGTATTATCACAACTGATAGTCTTGAAACCGCTGTTGAAAATGCTATTGAAAATGGAGTCTATGTAGTGGCAGCAGCAGGAAATGATGGAGAAAATGATGACGGAGATGTATCCTCACCTGGTTCAGTAGATGATGTGATTTGCGTAGGTGGGATCACGAGACTTGGAAACTTATGGGTTGGTAGTTCGGAGGGAGATAATAATGGAGATATTTGGCCGCCTAAGCTTCCAAGAAATAACCCCGATAAGAAACCAGAAATTGTAGCACCAGGACACGAAGTCCCAGTATTAGTCTTCAATGGAGAATCTTGGTGGGGTTGGTCAAGCGGAACTTCTGCTTCAACTGCATGGGTCTCAGGGTCGCTTGCATTATTCCTTGAAGAATACCCCGAATACCAGAGAAATTCAGATAGTGATTCAAGTAAAGTTGAAGAAATCAAACTACTTATTAGTCAAAATTCACAAATGAAAGAAAATCAAAATCAGCATGATGACAAATTTGGCTATGGTATTTTAAGGATTGATTTGCTCATTGAATCAGTAGATAATTCATCCAATGAAAACCTTATCACTAAAAATTACAAACCGAAAAATGATGTAAGGATTAACATTTTTGATATTTTTCAAACTGAACGACGTATGACTGCTAATGTGCCACCAGATAACTCTGCAAATGCCATAGAATGATTGATGTTACATTTACGAATTATATCCATCCATTTATTGAACGAAGCGACCTTTTTTTGAGCGTCATTGGGTTCATGTCCCTCTTCAGGCACTCCTACGTCACCAGTAGGTACTTCTGGTTCCTTAACTAATATGAAACCTCCAATAGATACGATATCTAAGGCCGCGAGAGTGGCTGATGGCCTATCTATCTCAGGTACATCAATAATTATCAGATCAATTGGCTGAGGTAAAGGAGAGGGTTGAGCACTAGAAGGTAAAGACGCTGCTGCCGCAGACCAAGAAGATGTTTCAGCAGTAATTTCTTGCCATGGCCGTGTTAAAATCTGAGACCACTGCTCAGCAGAGTGGCGACGAATTAATCTATCAATAATAACTCCAAATTTACCTGCTGGCTCTATTATTCTAAATGACTCTGGCCTTGAACGTACCTCCTCAGGAGGATTTGCTGGATCACCGGTCCATAAGTCAAGTAACCATGCGGATAAGTGACCAATTCCTCCACCAACTAAAACCACGTTTTTTGCGGGTATTTTAGATGTAATATCCCTAATTCTGACTCTAAATGCCCTAGTTAATGGAATGAGATTCATATGTATCATTTGTTCGCCTATATTAGCTGCAATAGCTGGTTCTTCATCATTATAATTAGAATCAGATGAAAGTAATTTTTCAAACATTTCACGCTCGGACATTTGAGGTAATCCGAATCCGCCCGTGTCGTTCATGTCTGTGGCTATATTAACTCTAATTTCAACCATCCCATCTAAGGATGGCTTCAATAGAGGACGTCATTTCGAAGAGACATGGAAGATACTGACGTCGAAGAGGAAGTAGTTGATGTTACAGTTTGTCCGAAATGCTCGAAAATGACAGAACATGAAATATTAAGAAGGACAATGAAAGGTAATGGAGAGGATCTTTTAGTCCGATGTATTGAATGTAGCAATGTCCAGAATCTTCAATTAAGACCCCCTAAATCCGTATCTGTTAAAACCACATTATCAGACAGAATGGATAGTAGATTAGCTCTAGTTGAAGCTGATGAAGATGAATTAATAACAAGAGATGATTATTTCGCGCATGAGGAACAAACTTACAAAATTACAAGGATAGAAGATTCTACATCGAAAGAATCCAGAAAACTTGAGGCTTCGAAAATTTCAGCCATGTGGGCAGTAAGAGTTGACCGGACAATAGTACCTATTACGATGACAGAAGGTGAAAGAAGTGTCGCTAGTAGTATTGAATGTGATCCTGAGAGGGTTTTCTCTTGTGGTTCCATAATGAAGATGGATGGTAGAAGATGGAGGATAAGAGCACTCCACACCGGTAAAGGAAGGACTCTCAATGGAAAGAGATTAGCTAATGAAATAAGAAGAATTTATCTACATGTACCCGAGGACGATAAAGAGAATTATAATCCGAGATATTGAATCAATTATCTTCTATTAGTCCAAGGCATGAGCAAGGTCTTAGTGACATGCCAAGCGATATCTGGATTCTCACGAATTCTTCTGATACCGTATTCATACCATTTTGTGCCATATGGCATATATAACCTCGTGAAATGACCTTCGGATGCTAACTTCCTCCTAAGGTCACCACGTACACCTAAAAGAAATTGAAATTCATACCCTATACCTTTGCCATCTCTCGGGCCAACTGTATTTTCTCTTGGATCATAATTAGGAGACATTTGCAAATTCTTTAATGTCTCTAAACTATGATTAATTATAGGGTAGTCATGTGAAGCAATAGCAGTATATGACCCAGATTCTAACATTAAATCAATACACTTATTGGTTGCATCAACTATTTCTTGATAATTAGAATATGAAATATCTTCAG
>ENA-UZXD01005293-UZXD01005293.1-metagenome-genome-assembly--contig:-Day-3-50m-contig-5293_pt1 | contig 14453 bp, 11 predicted proteins | sample MGYA00260344_ERZ794904 | MGnify/ENA metagenome assembly ERZ794904 | reverse complement strand
CCCAGACTATTACTGGGATAGTCGTGGCAGCAAAATTCTTTCTTTCTTTTCTGTCAGATCATCCGTCAAGCCCACCCAGGGGTCCTCCCTTCGTCAGCTAGCCCGGTATTACGCCGGATCAAAAAAAATAGAGCTAGAAGGATCGGAAACCACAAATGTAGGTGTTCTCTGGTCCTCTAAATTTTATGACGCGTGCGGGTGCCTCCCGTCGCGCGTGCTGCATGACGGATAGAAATATGAAACCTTATGAATTAACCAACTGCGCCCAAGGAAAGGGTGCGGTGTTGTGCATCGCAATGGCGATGACGCAGTTTATACCCTTTAATCTGGCGCAGGCCGAGACCACCGCTTCAATTTTTGAGGAGGTGATTGTGGTTACCGGCACCTTAGGGAAAACCCCAGATAACTTAATACAACCAGCAACGGAATCGCTTATTGCTCCTGACAGTGCAGCATTGGTTGAGCGCTTGCCAGGTGCCGCGTTGATCAATAACGGCACGATTTCGGGCCAAGTGCAATACCGTGGTCTTTTTGGCAGCAGGGTTAGCACGAAGATTAACAATCAAAGTTTTCATTCGGGCGGTCCGAATTTAATGGATCCGCCAATGAGCTATGCGCCTGCGACACTGATCGAATCAATTACTGTAAATCGTGGGATCAGCCCAGTGACCTTCGGTCCTTCGTTGAGTGGCGGGGTTAACGCTGATCTGAAGGATATAAACTATGCTCCTACAAGCGACTATGCGTCTCATTACGACCTAACCGCTATCGGAAGAAGCGCCGATGAAAGCTATGCTGCGGGTGGTATCGTCGGTGTCAGTAATGAAAATTTTAAGTTATCCGGTTTGTTTTCAATCGAAGATGGTGACGACCAACGATTTCACGGTGGCGATATCGCCAACACTTTTCATCATCGACAGGTGTATGGTTTGACAGGCGGCTATAAAACGGATCTCAGTGAGCTAACGTTATCGGCTCGTCGTCATGAGACTGACCCGACAGGAAACGCACCTTTTGCGATGGATATTAAGCTGATCGACACCAATTTTTTCACTGCTAACTATCTACGCAGTATCGGCGATGTTCTTCTGAAGCTGGATTTTGGCTACACAGACGTTTATCACGAAATGAATAATTATGCGTTCAGAGGTGCGCCAGCCACTATTATGCGCTATCGAGAAACGCAAGCCTCTGCCAATACAAACAGCGCTGCCGTTTCGCTGTTGTTTGACGTGGCTGATGCTTCCGTTGAAGTTGGTGTTGATCACAATGACGCAGACATGGATGTGACGATTTCTAACCCAAGGAACACAAGTTTTTTCATCAACAGTTTGCCGAACATCAACGTCAGTCGAACAGGTCTCTATGTCAATGTGCAGGACGTTGTCACATCCTGGCATTATTCCCTCGGCGCCCGACTTGATAGCCATGATTCCAGCAGCGGAGATGCTTCCTATGGCAGTGCTTTTCCTGGCATGGCTCAGAATTTGGCGAACCTATACAACGCAACAAATCGTAAATGGGATGATGAAACTGTAGATCTGGTTGCACAATTCTGGAAAAAGCAGGAATCGCTAACATGGCGATTTAGTCTTGCAAGAAAGAATCGAGCGCCTGGGTTTCTTGAACGGTATGCCTGGTTACCGACGCCAGCGAGTGCTGGTCTGGCCGATGGAAACACCTATGTTGGCGACCGCAACATCAAACCGGAAACGTTAAATGTAGTTGAGGTGGGTCTGGACTATGAAGGCGATAAGGCCTGGATAAGACCCACGCTCTATTTGCAGCAGATTAATAACTATATTCAGGGTATACCGTTCGACAGCACACCGGGCGTCATAGATCACCCGGCGGAGATGGTTTCTTCTGCGAATGGCGATACCACGCCGCTCAAGTTCGCGAATGTTGATGCGAGAATATATGGTTTTGATACCGATTATGGCTATCGCTTAAACGAAGATTGGCGTGTTGAAGGTGTCGTATCAACTGTACGAGCAGAGCGTCGCGATATAGATGATAATCTCTATCGTGTATCGCCTGACAAGGTCTCGATGTCTCTCGTCTATGATCAGACTGCTTGGTCAGCGACTTTAGAAACAGTGCTAGTCAGCAGACAGCATCATGTATCTGACACAAATAGTGAGGCAGAAACCGGCGGCTATGGTCTCCTTAATTTCTATGGCACTTTGCGAGTGAACCCGAGGATTGCGTTTTCAGCCGGCTTGGAAAATGTGCTCGATAAAAAATACGTGAGTCATTTAACGGGATACAACCGCGTTGGTAACTCTGATGTTCCCCTCGGTGCACGCATTCCAGGCATGGGCAGGAACCTGCATTTGCAAATTCATGTGTCTGGTATCTAAGTCTGNNCTGCCGAAGGCTTGTCTTGATTCGATGTGGGCATGGGCAGCCGCTGCTTCCGAAAGGTGGTAGTGGCTGTCGATAACGACCTTTAGTTCACCGCTTCCAACTTCCTCAATTAGGCGTTGCACGTTCGCTCGGGCTCTTGCGCCATTGAAAGCAAGCTCTGCTCCTTGAAAATAACTAACGTAGGTTTTGTTTTGACCTGCCATCTTCTGAAAGTTGGGTTGATGTATGTCTCGCCCGACACCACCCATCGCCACGATCCGACCGCGGTAAGCGGCACAGCTCAGACTTTTTTCTAGATTCTTACCGCCAACTGAATCAACAATGAGTTCAGGACCTTTACCTCCTGTTAATTCTCGCGCGGCCTGCTCGAAATCGACTTCTGTGTAATTAATACCGTGATCTAGACCATAAGCCTTAAGTTTCTCAAGTCGTGACGCAGAAGAAGCGGTTGCAAGCACCGTTGCGCCTGCGCGTTTTGCCAGCTGAATACCGGCAAGGCCCGTGCCACTCGCGCCTGCATGGATGAGCACGGTCTCCCCTGCCTGAAGTTTGCCAAACTCAAATAACGAATCGTCCGCAGTGCCGAAGGGAATGGGGATACAAGCGCCGATGTCATAGGGCATATCGTCTGGAATAGGCCATGCCGATCGCGAATTAACAGATCTCAAACTGGCATGCGAGCCGCCGTTGTCTGCGGTCGTCACCCTTTGGCCAACAAACCTGTCGGTTACAGCATCGCCAATTTCGACAATGACGCCTGCGGCAAGATAGCCACCACAATAGGGCGCAGGGCCAGCTGGACCAAATCCTCTGGCCAGCACATCACCTCCTTCAATGCTTACCGCGTGAACTTCGACGAGTACATCTCGCGGACCTACCGTTGGATCTTCAACATCCTCGTATTTAAGTACGTCCGGGGTACCACCTTCGTAATAGACAGCAGCTTTCATTTCGAAAATCCTGTGTGTTTGGTTGGATTGAGAATACGACTGAGTCGTGGCTGTGTCTAATAAAAAAAGCGATGGCCACATCGGGCCAATATTCCTAAATACCGTTTCGATTCGGCTTACCGATGCTGTTAGTGGTGGGCTGGGTGCTAGTATTCGGCGTTCACTGGTAACAAATTAGCCGGGTCAGCGAGCAGAAAAAGGTCTTCTTAAAGGATATCTGGTGACGACGGCAGAATGGCAATTATGTTTAGTGGCGTGATAGATTACCGGATGTGTGTTTAACGTTATAAGCGATAGGGCTCGCCCTCGATAAAAGTAGGGTATACCAAGTATTTCTGACTTGGCGCTGTATGTTGCTGAGGTTTCAGGAAAACCGGTATTGTTAACGTAAGTTCCTTTAGCGCATAAGAAATTGAACGCTTGCACAACTACTAGTATCAGCGGGAGAAGCACCTTGAGCGAAGTCGCGGAGAAGAAAAGTTTCTGGCAGAGTCGATATACAGTAATCCTGATGTGTTTTGCTGCTACCTTTGTTTGTTATATCGACAGGGTGAATATTTCCGTCGCCATCATACCCATGTCAGAAGAGTTCGGATGGGACGTGCGTACTCAGGCGGCAATTCTCTCTTCCTTCTACGTTGGTTACTTGGTCATGCAAATTTACGGTGGCCGCCTGGCTGACAAATTTGGTGGCAAGTTAGTACTTGGGTCAGGCGTTTTGATCTGGTCTTTGTTTACGATCATGACACCTTGGGCCGCCGTCTCTGGCATTATCGGTCTCATAATGACTCGTATCGGTATGGGATTAGGCGAAGCAGTCACTTTTCCCTCTGTGTACTCGCTCATTACAAGGTGGTTTCCTGCAGACGAGAAATCCAAAGCGGTGGCATTTAATGCTAGTGGTATCCCAATCGGTACCGTTTTCGCGCTGGTCGTTACACCTCTGATCGTATTGCACCTGGGCTGGGAATGGGCATTTTACCTGTTTGGTCTAGTGGGCGTTTTGTGGTTTATCGCTTGGCAGAAATTGGTCACGACGACGCCACAAGATCACCCGCATATTAGTGCAGACGAATTACAGTACCTCGAGGAAAATGCGACTGCGACCGGTACGGTAAAAGAAAGTCCACCCTGGGGTGGGTTTATGAGAAACAAAGCGGTTTGGGCAATTATTGTTGCCCACTTTTGTAACAACTGGACGCTCTACGTAATCCTCTCGTGGCTACCCAAGTATGTCAACGAGGGGCTTGGCGTCAGTTTTGCCGCGGTTGGTGTGATTGCGATGCTGCCTCATATTACCTCGTTCTTCTGCCTGAATATCGCGGGCAATATCGCTGACCGAATGATCAAAAGTGGTATGAATATTACTTTCGTTCGCAAGTTGATGCAGAGTATTGCATTTGGTGGCCTCGCCGTATGTTTGTTGCTCATCGGCACAGTAGATACGGTTTGGGCTGCAATGGGTATTCTGTGTCTTGGTAAAGTGTTTTCTGCAGCAGGTGTTGGTGGCTACGCGGTAAACCATATGGACATTAGTCCAAAACACGCGGGAACGCTGATGGGGATTACCAACACCGCGGGGACTATTCCTGGGATAATCGGCGTGTTTATTTCGGGTCTGATTCTCGAAGCCACAAATTCCTGGGCGATGGTTTTTCAGGTCACTGCGGGTGTGACGCTCTTTGGTATGGTCTTTTATCTGATATTCGCCTCAGGCGAAAAGCAGTTCGACTAATCTCGAATTGCCCGCAGCGCACAGGGAAGACCAGAAGCTGTTCAATGCAGCAGCACCCGCTTCAGGGTCCTGTAACATTCACCAGTAGCCAACGTCTTTTAACAAGGCAACTTCGGCACCGGTTCGTTTCGCCGAATCTTGCTACATCGCTATTTCCTCAATATATGTTAGATTCGTCTGCATACACCTACGATCATAGAGAGCCTTAGCACTATGAGCATTTCCGTTGCAAAATATTCGTTAATCGCTGTCCTGATTCTGTTCGTGCAACATGTTGAAGCGCAGGTGAAAGCATCATCAAATCTGTTAGATCACCTCGTGTCCTTCGGTGAAACGTCTTCGGTAACCGGTAGAGAAGCGCAATCATCGGCATATATCGAATCGTTGTTTAATGATGGTGAGTTAACAAAAGACAAGTTGGGCAATCTCATTTTGACAATTGGCTCCGGCCAGCCAAAAAGACTGATTGCAGCGCCACTGGATGAGCCGGGTTACGTTATTAGTAAAATTCAGGAAGATGGCTACCTACGCATCGCGATAGTTGGAAGTGGACACGAGGGAAATCTTTTTCATCAATTTCTGGAAGGCCATGAGGTCGTTATCATTACCGCTGAAGGTCCAGTCATTGGCGTGGCGACTGTTCCTTCCGCGCACTTTGAAAGGGTACGTAAAACACCTCAACGCTCAAAGGGTCCGTTGAGTTGGCAAGAGGTTTATCTTGATGTTGGCGTATCTAACGCCCAAGCGGTTGCGCTGAAGGGCATACAACTTTTAGATCCGGTGACACTGAACAAGAAAGTGAGTGTGATCGACGATAAGTATATCGCCGCACCTGCGATGAAGTCGAAAGCCGCCGCGATCGCTTTGGCGCAAGTGGCGAAAAGTATAGCGCCGGGTGATATCAGCGGTTCGCTGGTCATTACCTGGCATACCTTGCAACTGATTAATCAACAAGGCTGGAAGGCGGTCGCGAACAGGTTTGGAGAGTTTGAAGAAATCAGTCTTTTTAAGCCGGAGCTTGCGATTGATTCTGTAGCCAATGCACCAACCGGTACCAGTGCAAAATTGATCGATGAATTCAATGTCAGTGAAATTGGTTTGCCAGGTGCTTATGCCAGTACCCCGGTTGAAATGGTGGCGCTTCAGGATATTGAAAATTTGATCGATTATTGGACGGTGTTTGCAGGCGCGAAACCCGAGTCTGGAGCGCTTCCTAAATTCGAACCTAAACCTAAACCAGACAATACGGCCTCGCATGCTTTTCCCGAGTTAGCGGCGCTGACCGCGGAACTGGTAGCGACTTATGGTGTGAGTGGTGCAGAGGAGAATGTCAGAAAGCTCATTCTTCAGAAGTTGCCACCCTGGGCCAGTCCAGAGGTGGATGAGAAAGGCAACGTGCTACTGCATTTGGGCCAGGGTAACGATCATATCGTGTTCGTTGCTCACATGGATGAAACGGGATATGTCGTTGACGATATTAAAGATAATGGCGCATTGGTACTGAAGATGCGCGGCGGTATGCTCCAATGGGTATGGGAAGCACAGCCTGCGATTGTTCACGGCAGTAATGGAATGATTCATGGGGTGTTTGAACCTAGAGCAGATTACTTAACGGCAGATGGCAGAGATACGAGCGCTCCGCTGACCGTTTTCGCCGGGTTCGAATCCAAAAGAGAAGCTGAAGACGCAGGAATTCTAATTGGGGTCACTACGGTGACGATGCCGAAGGAAATGATCCGTCTAAGTGAAAATAGAGTGACAGCGCGTGGATTTGACGACAGGGTTGGCAGTGCAGCGTTGCTGTTGAGTCTTGAAAACATGAATCCTGCTGCTTTGACCAAAAGGGTGACTTACGTCTGGTCAGTAGAAGAAGAAATTGGCCTGCATGGGGCTACCTTTGCTGCAGAAAGTCTTAAAGATGCAACGGTTGTATATCCTATTGACACGTACGTATCCTCTGACGACCCTTATCAGGATGAGTACCTTGCCCATTGTCCCCTGGGGGAAGGGGCGGTAATTCGCGTACTTGAAAGCATCAATTTTATTAGCCGTGAAAATTTGACAGCGATGCGGCTGTTAGCCAAGGAAAACCAAATTGAGGTTCAGTATGGTATGACGGCAGGAGGAACGGATGGCCAGGCTTTTCTAGCCTATGGCATACCCTCTGTGCCACTTTCTTGGCCAGGACGTTACTCTCATTCCCCGGTCGAGATCATGGACTTCCGCGATATGGAAAATTTAGTTCGATTGATTCAGGCGGTCGTCAAAAACTGAGAAATCGCTCCTTGCTTACTTGTTCAGAAAGTTCAGCGGCAGACCAGCGCAGTGCCAGGGTATTGATACAAGACTCCCAGTGCTGGAAAGTGTGATGTAGGCGGTTTTGAGATCCTCTCCCCCGAAACAGATGTTAGTGGTTAGTATGTCTGGCATTTCGATCAGTTGGGCCCGTTCACCGTCGGGTGAGTGAACGGTTATTCCTCCTGTAATGAGCGTGGCAACACAGATGTTACCCTCTGCATCAACAGCCAGTGAGTCAAACATGTGGTAGTCAGGTATCTGAGCCAGCATGCGCCTGGCGCCGTCGATCACGCCGGGTTCGGAGATATCGAAACTCCAGAGTCTGCCCGTGGGCGTTTCAGCAACATAGAGTTGGTCTTCAGCGGGTGATAAGCCGATGCCATTAGGGGCTTCCATAGGGAAGATGACTTCCCTGATGTGTTGACCGTCGATGGTGGCATAGTAGACGCCAGTGCGGTCTTTGTCTCTAGGGCGATTCTTGCCATGATCGGTAAACCAAAACCCGCCTTGACGATCAAACACGATATCGTTCGGACCTCGCAAAGGGTTGCCGTTGCATTCGGTGTAGAGCACGCTGACTTCGCCACTCGAAAGGTCGACTCGCTCGATTCTTCCGCCGCTATAATCGTTTGGCTGGTCTCCCGGAAAAACCAGACTGTTTCGCTCATGCCACTCAAAGCCACCGTTATTACAGATATAGCAGGCACCGTCTGGCCCTATTGCTGCACCATTGGGTCCGCCTCCAGGTGTTGCTATGACCTCGATGCTACCTTCCGGGGATACGCGGCTGACAGTGCCTCGCTGAATTTCGACCACAATAATACTGCCGTCGGGCATAGCGATTGGACCTTCGGGAAACTGCAAGCCAGTGGTGATTTCTGTTATTTGGTGCATGTCTTTTTCTTCCGGTTATTCTGGGTATGGTATCAACGATACGGTCAACGTTATCTGCGTAATACTATATAGTCGAACAGTGACTCAGGAAAGAGGGTGCAACCTGAATTAGAATCGGCGGCGCCCGCCATGGAATACAGAAACCTCTGTGCATCATGTTGCCCGCCGACCAGCGTGACACCACATTGGGCTAAAACCAAGGCGAACAGCGAGGTAAACATCATTAAAAATTCTTCGAAACGGCAAGTCATGCTTGTGGTTGGCGCGAGTGGCATTGTTGGCCGAGCAGCGCTCGAGCTCTTTGACCAACTGCCCGGTTGGGGGGCTATCGGTATATCACGTCGTGTGCCTGACCTTCCTGATGTCGAACATATCGCTTTGGACCTGACCAATGTAGAAGCGTGCGCGCGTGTTGCGGCAAAGTTGCATCAGGTTACTCACGTGATTTATGCCGCCTTGTTTGAGAAGCCAGGTTTGCTGGCAGGTTGGACAGAGCCTGATCAAATGCAAACAAACTTACAAATGTTGAAAAACATCATGGTGCCCTTGCAACGTTCAGCACTGGGATTACAGCATGTCAGCTTGTTACAGGGCACCAAGGCCTATGGCGCGCACGTAGGAAAGATGCGTGTCCCAGGTAAAGAACAGGCACCACGAGTTGAACATCCGAATTTCTATTGGCTGCAGGAAGATTGGTTAAAGGCGCAGCGCGCGCAGGCTGCCTGGCATTTCACCATCTGGCGACCACCTTTGATCATTGGTCACGCCATTGGTGCACCGATGAATGTGCTTAGTGTGATTGGTATCTACGGCGCTTTGGCTGCCGCGTCAAAAAACGCGGGTAACGAAGGGTTTGGTTGGCCCGGTGGGGTCTGTGGACCCATCGACGCGGTTGATGCACGATTGCTTGCTCGCGCTTTTGCCTGGGCTGTCAAAGCAGGTAAAGCCGAGGATGCTGGCAATGACAATTTTGGCGCCGTGCGGCAGGCTGCTATGGACCAGACGTTCAATGTGACCAATGGCGATGTGTTTGTACCAAGTGGAATTTGGCCGCGTTTGGCCGAGTGTTTTGGATTAAAGACCGGCGCGGATAATCCACAACGTCTGCAGGATTCATTACCACCGCAAGCCGCACGATGGGATCAATTGGTTGCAACGCACGAATTGCAAGCGCCGGCTCTTGACAGGTTCGTCGGAGATTCGTTGATTTACACCGATGTTTTTTTTAATGCAGGCAACGCGACACCGATGCCAAGCCCATTGTTGAGTACCATAAAGTTGCGACAGGCAGGGTTTAACGAGTGTCTTGATAGCGAAGACATGTTCGTTCAATGGCTGTCGCGTCTTCAGCAAATGCGCGTGTTACCAACGCCGCGTTAGCTTTGCATGTCTACTCTTTCGCCAGCGCATCGGCAACGCCGCCTAGACGTCTTTCAGGGCGCTCCTTTCCCTCGCGTTTTATCAATTCGCTCATCTCGAGCATCATGTAGTTGGAGTGGGTTGCCTCCATGGCCTGTCTGTAACCCATTGCATCCTGAGCTGAATTGATTGAATGCTTTAGCATACGCAGCGTCATCAAATTGTTTTCGGCAAACTTTTCTGCTTGTGCGAATGCGGCTTCATAGTGTTTGCCAGGCTCAGTGAGCTCGGTAACGAGTCCTAGTTCCAATGCCTCTTCTGCGGGAATAAAACGATTCTCAAACAGTATTTGCTTCGATTTGCGAATACCCAGGTCCCAGGGCGCGCTGAACAATTGTAGATGGGAGGGTAAAAACTTCGCGTCCTTCGAGGCGATGATCAGGTCCATACACGAGGCAACCATAAAGCCACCAAAAATACAGTAACCCTGTACAGCGGCAATTGTTGGTTTTTTTACATCACGCCAGCGTAGCGAGTTCTCAATGTAGAGATGCCATGAGCGGTTGAGCCTGCCCATTGTGCCATCGCCAAATGGTTTGGTGGATGCATCTTCTTTTTCTTCCGGTGTGCCCAGATCATGGCCGGCAGAAAAGTGTTCGCCGCGACCCGCAAGAATAATCACCTTTATTTCGTTGTCATAATCTAGTTGTTTAAATGCATCCGTCATCTCATCAAGCAACAGTCTTGATTGTGCGTTTCGATATCGCGGGCGATTAAGCCAAATAGTGGCGATGCGATTCTTGCGTTCTACTTCGATATGTTTAAAAGCCATCTTTGTCACCTATCGTTGTTGGAGATTATTTTTTTGAGATTATTAGCGGGCTTTAGCTGTTTAAGCTGTTTAGAGCCGTTTCCATTTTCCCCCAAGACGCCGGAAGCAAATAATCTGTTGATTTCCTCGTCGTTCAAATTCAGCGCAGTGCATAGCAAGGTTCTGGAATGTTGCCCGAGACGAGCAGAGGCTTGTTCCGCTAGTAAATTGCTGTGTTGCAAGGCGTATGGGAAACCCGCATTTTTATGGACGCTAAGGTCAGGGTGATCAAGCTGATGCCTACCACACGCAGCAGCCGGGGCGCTGCTTGATATTTCAACGACCCGAAGTTTTCGTAGTGGCTTTTCTTGAGTTTGAGGCATAGCCGAGCGAGGTCTGTTCAATTCCCGGATGATGACATATCCTAGGCACCATACCGCTATTTTAAGAACTTATCACCATCACCTAAATGGTTTAGAAAAAGTGTGCGGGTTAGATTTCATAAGCATCATGATGAGGCTTGCGCGCAAGTTTAGACGACTGGCAAAAGTTCAGGCATACGAACCTGCAGTGGCGACGGGTTCAAGATCGCACGTATTTTTCTGAGTCTCAGAGTATGCCGGCATGCATTTTCCCTTCAAGCAGGGCTTATGATTCGATTTATTTTCATACTATGAACGGAAGATTCTTATGTCTCAGAATATAAAACTGGTTGCCCTAGATATTGACGGCACGCTGCTTGCGCCGGGGGTGCCGTATGATGCGGTGCCAGACGATTCTGTGGTAGAGGCTGTGGCGGCTCTTAAAGCGAGTGGAATAGTCGTCATGCTAGCAACCGGTCGCATGTATCCCGGTACAGCACCTATTGCGAATCATCTTGGTATTGAGGAACCGATCATCTGTCAACAAGGGGCCTCTATTCATCACCCCAATGGTGAACTGCGTCATGCTTACTCAATCGATCAAGACATTGCTTTAGAGCTCTACGAATTTGCGGTAAAGCACGGGTACAGTTTGGCCTGGTTTGATCATGAACGGTATTTGGTGACTGACATGACGCCGGCTGCAGAATTTTTTGCGGCAGTGTCTGGTGTTAAAATCGAGATGCATCCAAGACCCCACGAATCTGGTGTCAAGGCAACCGGTATTGATATCGTGAGTAATGAACAATCCTCTAGCGATGTGCATCGTATGCTGGAAGCTCGATATGGCAGTAGGGTCGCGCTGTTAGACTTCACTACAGTGACGGCGATACATGAACCCCGTGCTAGCAAGGGCAATGCGCTAGCGATGATTGCTAGCGACCTGGGAGTGGAACAATCGCAGGTGCTTGCCATTGGTGATGGCATTAACGACGTGTCGATGCTGTCGTGGGCTGGCTATAGTGGCACGCCCGCCCATGGTGATGCGTTTGCAAAAGACTCAGCCAAAGAAATCCTTGAGGGTGAGGGCGTAAGCGGTGTGGTAGCCCGTCTCCTGGCTGTTTTGTGATGTCAGCTGGGTAGCGCAAAGCGCTCCCTGATACGGTTAAATGCCACCTGCAACAATTAAGGTCTGTCCTGTTACCCAGCTGCCTGCCTCACTAGCCAGATATACTGCAGTTGAGCCTATATCTTTAGGCTTGCCCAGACGTTTAAGGGGAATGCGTGCTTGCGCCATTTCGGCCAGTGCTTCCTCATCTGTCTGCAATGCTTTCATCATGACTTCGGTAGGTATATATCCTGGCGAAATACCATTGACGGTGACACTAGGCGCAAATTCCAGCGACAGGGTTTTCGTCAAAGAGTTCACAGCCGCTTTGGCTGCGCCATAGTGCCCGCTGCCGGGAACGGCGCGATCGCCTGCAGGTGACGAAATCTGGATAATGCTTCCGCCCTCCTTCATATACTCAAATGCGATAACAGAACCCTTCCAGACAGCGGTTAGATTCAAATCAATACATGCCCCCCACTCCTCATCCGGGAGTTCATTCAATGCCGCTCTAACAGGTGATCCGCCGGCGTTATTTACCCAGCAGTGGAGACCTCCGAAAGTACTTATGGCAGTCTCGGCAAGATTAACCAATGCACCTCTGTCAGTGACATCCGCAGGCACTGCTAGCGCCTTGCCGCCAGCGCTTCGGATCTCTTCGGCAACACGTTCGATTTTGTCTTTTGACCGTGATGCAACGATGACGGCCGCGCCAGCGCCGGCCATACTTTTAGCGATACCCTCACCAATCCCTTGTCCCCCGCCAGTGACGACGGCTACTTTGCCTGTTAGGTCGAATTCATTCATTGTCATTGCTCTTTGTAGTTTGGGTTGAAGATCAGATTATTGAAAAATCGCAACAGCAGCTAATATATCATTATTAATATTTGCCGCGAGATCATTTGTCCAAGATGTTGCAGCGATAGCAAGCTGCTATCAACAAATTGAAGTGATTGTGTAACTTACCATTTTGCCGGCGATTTTAGCGGAGATTTCATCTTCGCAAGCGGCATCCGCCAATGCAGCACCCAAGGGGGATTGCTGAGTAATAATCGTGATCTGTTTGCTTTCAAAATCGATGACGCGCCCTCCGGCTGAGGGTCCAATGAAGACGACACGTTGAGCGTTTGAATTGTCTAGCAACGTGACCAACGAGCCAGTCATTACGACGGGGTGATTGTCGGGCACTATTTTCAGGTTTTGAAATGCTTCGAGTGCCTTGTTGAGCTGCATTACGCGTTCTGACTGTCCATGGGCAAGGTACGCAGCTTCAAGTCCCAATGTGTCGTATCGGTTTTCAGCCACGTTTTCCTTGTTCGTTGCGGTTGCCCGCGCATCGTCTGCGGCAGCCAGCGCTGTTTGAATAGCGGCGTTTAGGTCAGCAATGATCTGCAAAATCAGTAGTTTTTTGTCGACCATGTAGGCATAACCTCACCCTGATTTTTAATACTAATCGAGATTGATGATTGCGATGGGTTCAATATCATCCGCTGGGCTAAAACCAAATACGCGACCATAAAAGTATAATTCGAGATCGAGACATCGCTTGATATTCTCAGCGATACGAAACCCGTGTTGCTCTCCTTCGAATGGCACGTAAGCGACAGGCACACCTTTTTCTGTTAGCGCTGCAACCATTGTCTCCGCCTGATTTGGCGGTACGACTTTGTCTTCCAGACCTTGAAAAAAGATGCAAGGACTAGCCATCTGATCAACGTGGTTTATCGGAGATCTTGCCTGATAGGTTTCGATTTCTTGCGGATAGGCACCAATCATGCTGTCGAGATAACGGGCTTCGAATTTGTGTGTGTCTTTGGCAAGGGCTTCGAGGTCACCCACGCCAAAGTGACTGGCTCCGGCTTTAAATGTCTCAGTAAAAGTGAGTGCTGAAAGCGTCGTGTATCCTCCCGCGCTGCCGCCACGAATGGCTAGCCGGTCGCCATCTGCTTTTCCTTGCTGCACTAAATATCTAGCGCCAAAGTCTGCATCTTCAACATCAACAATGCCCCATTGTTTGAAAAGTCTGTCGCGATACTCGCGTCCGTAACCGGTTGAACCTCGATAATTCAGGTCCAGCACTGCGAAGCCGCGACTGGTCCAGAATTGGGTTTTTAGATTCAGCACACTATGGGTCGCTCCAGTAGGCCCTCCATGCATCATGACCACTAATGGCGGAGTTTCATCGTCGCTGGCGTGATAATTTTTATTCGCGGGGGGNNGTTGGAAACTCGATTGTTTCGGGTACTGAATAGTACCCCTCATCCAGCGTCAGTGTGGTTGACCGTTTGAACACCTGATGACTACCTTGATTCAGATCGACGGTGATCAACTCGGGAAATGTGATCGGTGAAGCTGCGCCTGTCGTCAATGTCTCGCCATTAAGCGATATGCCGCCAAGATCAGTATAGGGCAGTGGGATGTCCGTGATTTCACCTGACGCAATGTCAAGCATGGCTAATTGGCTGACGTTTCCTGTGCCGTAGTTGCATACAAGTTGGTTGGCGCTGAGAAAGTCGTAGGAGTGCATGCCAAACACCCAATGAGGACCGCCAAATTCAGCTTCCAT
>ENA-UZXD01002528-UZXD01002528.1-metagenome-genome-assembly--contig:-Day-3-50m-contig-2528_pt1 | contig 14491 bp, 15 predicted proteins | sample MGYA00260344_ERZ794904 | MGnify/ENA metagenome assembly ERZ794904 | reverse complement strand
ATTATGTTCAGAGCGATGGAACTCTTGCAACTGGCGCTGGAAATCCTAGTGTAAAAGCAGGTCTAGCAATTAGTGCAACAAATTTATTAATTAGAAATTAATTATAAATAATACTAAAAAGGATTTAAAATGGCGGATAGCAATCTAAATACATCAATCGCATCATTAAAAACCGAGCTTCTGAATTCTATTCCCACTGCGACCGTAGACGAATTAGTAAGTATCGCAAGGTCTGCGAAGGGTATGAATCTTGGAGAAGATGCTGCATTAGAACAAGCAATAGATTCTAGAGTAAATACTCTATCAGCAACTGCAACCAATGATGAGATTGCAAAACTTGCAACAGTTGTGAAACAATTTTTAAATCCTGCTGCAATTACTGTCACAAATTTTACATCAGTAACTGGAGATTTAATTCCAGATACCAATGAAGCATATGATTTAGGTAACACATCTAATAGATTCAAAGACTTGTATATCAGCGGAAATACAATGTTCTTGGGAGACACTAAGATACAAGATGATGGAACAGAACTTAAATTCTTAGACTCATCAGATAATCCAAGAAAAATGAAAGCCAAAGAGATTGATCTGGACGATGGTTCTGGAAAGATTCGGTTAAAAAGAAATGCACAGGGTAAGTTAGATTTTAGAACAATAGATAATTCTGGAAATGATACTGGTGCAGTATCAACAGAATCTTCTGGAGCGACTGTTGCTGCATACTCATTAATGTCAGAATTACCACTTACTGGAGTTGCTGCAGGAGCGCAGGCATTTGTATCCGAAAATAATAAATTGTTCTTATGGACAGGAACTGGTTGGTATAATATTGCATTAGTCAATCAAACTCCATCTGCGATCTCTGGAGCAAATGCAACATATGATCTTGCAATTGATGGAACTCCCACTGTTGTAACTTTGAATGCAACCGATCCAGAAGGAATTCCTCTCACATGGAGTTATCAGGTAACAACTGGCGCATTAGGTTCCACAGCAACAGTGACACAAGCAGATAATGTATTCACCATCTCACCAAGTACTACTGAGGCTAATGCTGGTACATTTACTCTAACATTCTCAGCGTCTGATGGCGTAAATCAATCTGTTGCGAGTAGCGATTTTTCATTGGCATTTGCACCGCCGGCAGCTGGTGTTCTCTTTACAACATATGGTCAACATACTTGGACTGTTCCAGATGGTGTTACTTCTGTAAGTGTTGTCTGCATTGGTGGAGGCGGAGGCGGTGGGGGTATTTTAGCATGGACTGGCAATGATCCCCGTGGCCCCGGCGGCGGTGCTGGGGGCGGTTTAGGTTATAAAAATAATATTTCAGTAACCCCCGGCAGCAGCGTCACAGTTGTAGTCGGTGAAGGAGGTAACGGAAATGGAGGATCAGGTAATACAGTGGCATATGGCATTGCTGGAGGCGATAGCTATTTTAGTTCGGATACCACAGTAAAAGGCGGCGGTGGCCTTGGTGGACAAGGGAGTAACACAAACGCCTATACTTATTACACTCCTAATAACAGGGCTGGTGGTACATACGTTGGAGATGGCGGCGGTAATGGAGGTAACGGAGGAAAAGGTGGCGGATTTTACGACCCAGATGCTGCTGGAGGAGGCGGTGCAGGGGGATATAGTGCTGCTGGCGGTATAGGAGATAATGTTGACGGCGGAACCTATGGCTCTGGCTCTGGTGGATCGGCCTCTGGTGGTCAGTCTCACGGCTCATCGCAAGCACACGGCGGCGGTGGAGTGAACCCATATGGGTCTGGCACTGCTGGCTCTAGCCAAGCCCAAGGTGGTTCTGGGGGCGGAAACGGCAACAACACCCCCCCAACCAGTAATAATGCACATGATGTTACTGGCGGCGGGGCATATGGAGGCGGCGGTGGCGGCAGAACTGGGTCTAGTGGAAACTACACAGCGCACAAAGGAGCAAATGGAGTTGTAAGAGTTATTTGGGGAGATGGCAGAAGTTTCCCATCAACCAATGTAGATCTGGCATCTTCGACAGCAGGCGAAACAACGGTATAAGGAAGTACAATGGCAGATAGTGATTTATCCACATCAATCTCAGCACTCAAAACTAAGATTGTGAATGGTATTCCAACAGCAAATGTAAATGAATTAGTTTCTCTTGCAAGAGCAGTAAAGGCATTAAATCTTGGAGAAGACAAGTCTTTAGAAGATGCAATCAATGCAAGAACAAATGCGTTGGTTGGTTCTGCATCAGCTGATGATGTCGCAAGACTTGCAGGAGCAATCAAACAAGTCCTAAACCCTGCTTCAATCACAGTCACAACTCTTTCTACGATCACTGGAGATTTGATACCAGATCAAAATATCATACACGATTTGGGTTCATCTACAAATAGATTCAAAGATTTGCATCTGAGCGGAAATACTGCTGTTATTGGAGACAGTAAAATATCCGATGATGGTACTGGTATTGATATTAGAGATACTTCTGGAAATCCAAGAACTATCAAAGCAAAAGAAGTAACTATTGATGATGGAACAGGAAATCCTATCAAAATGAAAAGAGGTGCTGGAAACACAATTCAGTTTCTAGATAGTTCTGATAATTCTATTGAGACACAAGAACAAGCTTCAGCGCCAGCAATGAGCGCATATAATCTATTATCACAATTACCCACATCTGGAGTAAATACTGGAACACAAGCATATGTTGCAGAGAATAATAAACTATATTTGTTTAATGGAACTGGTTGGTATAATATTGCATTGATAAACAATCCAATCACAGCAGTTACTGGAAATGCAGCAACATATGAACTTGCAAATGATGGAACCCCTTTATCAATCACTCTTTCAAGTTCTGATCCAGATGGAATTCCATTGCAATGGAGTCATCAAGTTACATCAGGATCTTTGGGTGGAACTACAATCACTAATGTTAATAATGTATTTACGATAACACCATCTACTAATAATTCTGATGCTGGTAATTTTACTGTATCTTTCATTGCAACCAATGGAGAAAATCAAGAAACTTCTCCAAGTTCATTTACTCTTACCTTTATAGCTCCTAGCCCCGAATGGGATTCATATACTACTACAGCGGATAATCTTCAGAATATGCCCTATTATCAGAGTAACAGAGAATGGGGCGTTATGACTGAAATAAGTAAAGATGGCGCTTACGCCGTAATTTCAACAGGGTATGATCAAGCTACTATGGAGTGGGTGCAAATATGGTATGATTCAACAGGAAACGGTAGTTGGTCAAAGCAAGCAGAATATACTAGCCAAAGTGGCGATTTTGGTGCTGATTTAGCTATTGACGATGAGGGTATCACTGTAGCTATTGGCGATTCAGGTAGAAATCAAGTAAAGATTTATAAAAGATCTGGAACATCTTGGTCACTAGATCAAACTATTACTGGATCTAACCAGTTCGGTATGTCTACTGCTATTTCAGGTGACGGATTAGTATTGGCGGTTGCAAGACCTACTTGGTACAGTAATAGAGGCGGAATAAAATTTTACTCAAGAGCAGATAAAAATACAAGCTTTACTGAATCATTTGATATGTCCGACATAAACAGTTTAAATTCCACAAACTCATATCTAGGAAGAGGAAAGGGCACCGCATCTAACTATAGAGGCGCAATGGAAATGAATGAAATCGGCACAAGATTAGTGGTTGGCTGTCCTTCCTATAACAATGGAAGTCAAAGTAGAGCTTATCTAATAACTCGACCTGATACTGATACCAACTGGTCTAATACATCATCACAAATTAAATATTATCAAGAAGGTGGGGATAGAAATGGTGGTGATGTTTCCATTTCTGCAGATGGTAACACTATGGTATCAGGTGGAACTTCCAGTGCAACAGATGGTGAAATAAATATTTTTGATATAACAACTCTTCCGTCTGGGCAATCAATGACACCAACACAAACAATTAGATGGTCTCAAATGTCAAGCTCTGAAAAAGGAACATGGAATAACTCCTATTACTTTGGTAGGGCAGTAGGAATCAATGGTGATGGTAAAACAATAGTTACATCAGGAATGACGTATCAATATAGCTATATCAACCGAATGGGTTCCGTTTATATTTTCAGAAAAAATGATACCAGTGGTAACTGGGAGTGGAAAGATGTCTTAGAACCGAATCCAACAAGTAGCCAAGAAGATTTTGGAACTGATGTTGGTATATCAGCAGATGGTTATCATATCATAGTTGGAGAACGTTTGGCTACTGCACACTCGGGGCAATCTTTTAGTCATAAAGGTTCCTTTCATGTTTTCAAAGCAACTAGCTAATATGGCTTGTACTAATTAATTCACTTAGTAGTAGCAATGAAGACGCCATTCCAATCTTCTGGTAGGTCTTGCGTTTTCATATACTCACATCGTTCAATCCACATTTCATAATATCCATCCATCTTTTTATCAAATTCTCCTGTCAATATGTTACACAATTCTATAGCTTTGTCAAACTGTTTGTTTCTATAAAACTTCAACATATTTCTATGAATTTTTAAAAATTTATCCCAATTGCTCTTGACATCATCTAAAACAGTGTATATACTAATCCCTATGGATTTACCTTTTACTGCTAGATCATCTAGTTTCAGATAAAAGAAATCATCTTTAGTCTTCTCATAGGTTGCCTCCCCAATCAGTAAGACCATTCCATATTCTTTACATTTACTTTCTATTCTTGCTGCAGTTGATACACTGTCTCCAAGAACATCATAAGAATGTCTCTGAGTACTTCCCATCTCTCCAAGATATCCCAATCCAGTATTAATACCTGCTCCCATACCAACTGGAGGCCTACCCTCTGCAGTAATTTTATCATTAAATTTCTCTACGGCCTTCAGCATATCCAACGCACATTGAACTGCAGTGTGTGGATGGTTAGGGTCATCTATAGGAGCGTTATGTACATGCATCGACGCATCACCAATATATTTGATTACCATACCATCAGCATCAAGTATAGGTTGTGTTATGGCATCCATATAGCCATTCATAATCTTTGTCAAACCCTTTACATCATCACCAAAGGATTCTCCTAATGGAGTAAATCCGCGTAAATCTGAGAAACATATACTGATCTCTTTCTTCATGCCGTCTTTGATGAGTGACGGATTTTCTTGCAACATACGAACAACTGTCGGAGAAGCATAGCCAGCAAATTGCTTTTTAATTGCCTGTTTCTCTAAAAACTCACTAATAAACTTAACTGAGTACCTAAAAGTTCCTAAAAGAAGTAATAAGAAAGAGATAGTTAGGCCATCTATTAGGAGGCCGTACTGTGCGAATCCGTAGACTGAACCACCTACAAACCCTGTCAATGTTAATAAGAAGAAACCTAATCCAATATAAGTCCATCTTGACAGCGCGATCAATAGAACACCGGCAACAACTAGTGCAGCAAGTTCCCCCCAAGCTTTAGCGTCTGGATGTCTTGATATATTAGAATCATTGAAAGTGGTTCCCAACATTGCAGCTTGCATCTCATGGGGCCAGACTCCACCTTTCGCAGTTGAAATTGGTTGTGTAATTCCCCCAGCAGTAACACCCACAAATACTACTGCGCCGTTTAAATCTTCTGGTAGATCTACCGCACTTGCGGTTTTATATCCTTGCGACCAATCTATCCAGATTTCTCCAAGTGCATTTGTTTGAATAATTCCAAACTGTGGTATTCTAAGTTTATCAACACCTAGTGGAGATAGTTTGATTTGAAATGATGGATCTCCAGCAATAACTCTCATAACTTCCATAGTCACATTTGGATACAGAATACCATTACTTTCGAATACTAGGGGAGCTCTTCTTGTAACACCATCTATCTCTGGATATGTGTCTGCGATTCCTGTGCCAACAGCGTTAGTTTCGAGGACATTAATATTAGTTGTGATCCCAGATATACTTGGGATAAGATGCATAAAGTCACTATTGATAATTCCAGCGCCAGGGTTATACGGTTCATTTTTATTTTCCTCAGTTCCTATCATGGTCAAAATAACTGGCACTTGAGTCAATGTCATAGATAAATCTGCATCTCCACCAAATCTATCTTCTTCACTCATCAACACATTCCAAACAACTAAACCAGCACCCCTGTCATATAAATCTACAATTATATCAGAATAGTTTTCTCTTGGAAATGGCCATTGACCATACTTATTTATGGTATCCTCATCTATATTTATTGCGTAAATATTATTATCTTGAACTGGTTGATTTATAATAAGCGTGTCAAAGTATCTTAATCTAATACTTTCTATTAGAGATGGATTTATTGTATATATCCATGTCAGACATATAAGTAATAAAACACTCCATATAGGCGAAAGTAAAACTTTTTTCATGGCAAGATATCCTCAATTCTGTGTAACTGTTACTGCACAACCATTCGAGGTTACACACGAGCCTGTTAAACTATAACTCCTATGTGTTGTACTTGTATTCTGATTAGTAGTTACACTGTATGCGCCGCCGTTGTTTGTTAAATCTAGTTCTAAATTAGCACTGCCAGTTCCTCTTTGGTCACTGTCAACACTGTGCCCATCACCAGTTAAAACTATGTCTGCCCACTTTTGTCCACCGTTTCCTCTTTGCGATAACAACACATTGTTGCTATCGCCTTGTATTTCAATAAATCCTGTATGTCCTGCTTTACCCATTTGAGTATGTGATACATTATTACTATCACCATTTACAATGTTTGCCAAATGATGATGATCGCCACCACCACCGCCTCTGTTTGTATCAGTTTGATAACTTTCAACATTGTTATTATCACCAGTCACAGTCCAGTATGCTTCGTGGTCGCCAGTTTCATCTAAATCAATAGTTCCGTCATCGTGCATACCTTGACGAATAGTAATATCGTTAGAGTCGCCGGTGCTATTAAAACTAATATAGTTGTCTTCGCTACGCTGTTGTAATTCCAAAGTAAGATCATCACCAACTTGGCTGATATAAATTTCGTTACTACTGGACTTGGATGATATTAATAGTGTTGTTACCAACACCAAGGCGATAGTCATAAATCGTGTCATCTTGTTGCTCCATATTTATAGTATACCCATATGATTGATTTAATTTTAAATCTAAGTAATGAGTTATAGAAGTATCTTCTCTCTGAACTCTCCAGTTAGGGTCTTGATTTTCTAGAGTTATTCTAGTTTTGTTATCATAGCCAAGAGTTCTTTCTGCAAAAAACTCTTCATTTTGTTTTTCCAGTTCATCTCTGAAAAGTTCTGCAAGGGCAATGTTTAGTTGGTCTAACATATCATGAAGCAATTCTTGGAGATATAAATCCGTATTATTTAGTTCAGTTGCCCAAATGTTTTTTATATCATCTACAAGTGCATCTTCGTCCAAACCATCAAATTCTAAGAAGTTGATATCAAGAAATTCATACATCTTTCTTGCTTTCTTAACAATTTCTTCCTCTTCTTCTACATAAGGAGATTTCTTTCTAAGTATTAGAAGATTTGTTATATCGCCCTCTTCAAGCCCTAATAGTAGTGGTTTGAGTGGGGGAGTCCAAGATTGTTTGACAATTGTAGATTGGAATGCTTGATTCATTATGACAAATCCATTATCATTCTCTACCATAATTTCTCCAGTCACACAACTACCAGAAATATCACAGCTAGGAAGTAGAGTAATCATTGTGCCACCAATTTCATCTACAACCATAATAAAATCTGTACCCCTTACATTGATCTTTGCACTTGGGGTACGAATATTTACTCTCTGTCTACTATTTTTTGCAATTTGGCCACTAGCATATCTTACTGTGCCCAGCGTTGCTTTTAGGCCTAGACTACCTCTACCAGTATTTGGATCGTATACAAAATCATCGATAAGAAGTCTTGCATGTTCAGTTATATCAACTCTAGTATCGTCTATAAAATCAATTCTCATTCTACCTTTTGCAGTAACTGCTGTGTCCATAGATTGAACACCAACACCAGCACCACCATCGATAATTCGATTGTCTCTTTCTAAAACTCCACTACCAGTAAAAGAACCGATTTCTCCAGCAGACCCAAATGCAATAGTCGGAAATAATAATACTAAACTAGTCAGATTGCGTAATATCGACATCATGTGAATCACCATTAAATGTTGCATCCACCATGTTATCATATATTCCGCTTTGCGTGACATTATATGTACTACCGCCTCCAGTGATATTTAATGTAATTGTATGTCCATTTACATCCCCATTTCCATCTAAATCTAATGTAATCACATTTCCTTCATCTGAGTTGACAGAAGTTGTTGCCAAACTTGAAGAGTTATTAGAAACGACTGTCACATTCGCATCAGTACCATCTATATTATTGATAAATTGAGAATTGTCACCAGTAATGGTGAAGTTTGCAATTAGATCTTCCGAATCTGAAGTTTCTCCAATATAGATTTCAAATTCATTATCATCACCATTTGTTGTAATGTTTGCCGTTACAGTTTCACAATTTACACCAGATGTCGCGTCACAAGTAAAATCTACAATATTGCTGTCTCCAGTAAAAGCCCAAGTACCAGTATAATTATTACCATCGATTTCAATATCAATTTTATTAAAGTTTCCTGTTTGGGTAATACTGAAGGTCATCAAATCTCCTGTGAGACTTGCATCAGTAGTGCTATCACCAAATTCGTTGTCTTGGCCATCCTGTGTTATATCCAAGTCTAGATTATCACCGCTTTGGGTGATGTAAATATCATTTGCAAATGATGGAGCTCCAATAAATGTCAGAACTAATAGCATTGAAATTAAATATTTCAACATTATTTGTTTTCCTTTCCTTTAGTAGTTTTAAATTTCCATAATCCTTTATCAACACCTTCATAGACAAGTTCTATAATTCCCTGTTCAATAGCTGCCCGAACTGCATAATTCACAGGTTCGTTTACTGAAAATCCTGCTTCTGTTTCTACAAGTTTTGTTCCTAGATCTAGAAATTTAAAAACATCTGCCCCTGATCTATAGCTTGCAATAGATTTTTCCGTGGCAATACTCATCAAAACTTTACCCGTATTTACGCTAACCAATCTCATAACTACAGTTACTGTATCTATTCTATATTCTGTTTGAGCGCCAACTCCAAGATAACGCCCACCGATACCACCAACTGCAGTATTACTGTCATATCCTACAACCCCACCTTCTAATAACAATCCAGCAAAAATCATAGGTTTTAATGCTGTTGGGCCGGCTTCCCTGTCTTTTTCATATATTTCTCTAGTATTTCTTATCAATTGTCTTTCTTTGATAAGATTGTCCATTCCAACTCTCTCGACAACCTCAAACCATTTTGAATTGCCGACATCTTGCAATGCCTTAATCACCCAAACCTCTGAACCTTGTGTAACTGCAGAACTAAGGTTCGCAATGTTATCGCCAGGCTTTCGTTGCCCCGTCTTGTCCATAAATTGATACACTGCGATTGTTATCTTCTTTCCATCAATTGGTGGAACATCTTTCAATCTAGCATCAATAGGACTTTCTTGAATGGTTGGTGACTCGTTCAAATCATTCAACACATCCAATGACGGCATCATTGCACACCCACCAAGAGATAGAAGTAATGGTATTACATAATGTAGTTTCATTAGAATCCAAACTCTCCGCCGCCTGGCACAGTGATAGTTGTAACTGATCCATCTTCAGTAGTGATAGTCAGTGTTATTTCATCCGTAGTAGTATCTTTTTCCCAATTAATTGTAGATCCTTCAATTTCCGCCGTTCCTGTATTGGAACAGGTATCGATACAATCTGCAAACATAGAATCAACCATCTGTTTTGATAATTGAGCATAAATTCTAGATTCAATATTACGGATGAATTTATTAAGAGTAGAATTTTCTAGTCCTCTTTCAATTCTTGCAGCTTCAGATTCCGCTTCTTTTCTTATGTCTTCTTTACGATTATGCCCCAACTGTTCTACGCTCAAAACATGAGTTGAATATCCATTTCCATAATGGAATGCTGGATTTTTAAATCCCCATGTCATCTCTGATGCGTTGATTGATATTGGCAAAAGTAAAAATATAGTAAATATAAAATATTTCATTTTTATTTTTCTTTCTGACTTTTAATTATCTGTTCTACTTTTTATCGCGTTAAGTATTTTTCCCTTAACTTTCGTATTATTTCTTACTGCATATTCCAATGCAAAATTCAAAACATCGCCTATCATTTTTCCTTTAAATCCCATTGCCTTCAAATCTCTGCCATCGATGGGTAAATCTTTGATACTTTTAACCCTAAGAGAATTCAAAACACTCGTCAAGGATTTTTTACCTTTTGCATCTAAGTATTTATCAATTATTAAAATGTCATTTTTTTGAGAAAATTTTACAAGTTCTACCATATCACCCAAAATCTTTTTCTCAAATCGAACAAAGTCAACAATACTTTGCACAGAATCCGCATCTTTGTTCGAAAGTTTTGCAGCAGACTTTGATACAGATTTTGCGCGGTCACCATAGTCAACTAAAATCAGTCCCATAAATGCGGCAAAAGATTTTTTGTCTAGTTTGTCTATAGTATCTAAATCAATACTATTTAGTTTGGCACTAACAAAAATGTTTTTCATCAATCCAGATGCAAACATAATTTTAACACCATGACTCGGTGATTTTGACTTGGTAAAAAGTTTCTTAAATTCTTCGGTGAAACGATCGGCCGACACAGTGGAAATGGTCTTGGCCTGCTGTTTCATTTGTTTAAAAGTTTCTTTTTCTATCTTAAACTTAAATCTCGCCGCAAACTGTACTGCTCTCAACATACGCAATGGATCGTCTATAAATGATGTAGGACTAATCATGCGAATTTGTTTATTCTTGATGTCTTTCATACCTTTGCCGTCAGTGTCTACTATTTCACCAGTATCCACATCCTTGGCGAGTTGATTGATCCAGAAGTCCCTACGCAACTGATCCTGTTGCAGTGTGATACCCTTACCTAATTGTACCTCAAAGTCTTTATGACCTGCGCCTGTGCTCTTAGAATCAATGCGTGGGACTGATATATCAATGTCCTCGTCCTCTGTTGATCCTGTAGGTACAAATTTAAGTATTCCAAACGACTTTCCGACCATGTTGACTTTGCCAAACGGTTTCAAGACTTTTGCGAGATCATCTAATTCTACACCAACTACCAGCAAGTCCAAGTCTTTTGATATTTTACCCAACAATTCGTCGCGCACCACACCACCGATTTGATACATTTTTCCACCAGCGCTTTTGATAACTTTCCGCACCTGTTTAGACAGAAGGTCATCTACCATGCTCTCATTTAAGTGTGATAAAAAACTTTTCATTTAAATTTCTTTCTGACTTTTAATTATCTGTTCTACTTCATCGTCTTTAGGAATTTCAGTTCCTTGCTGAGCGAGTATCATATTCAGTTTTGTATTAAGTCTTATAAGGTCATTATCCAACATACGCACTCTATCAATCAATCCGATTAATGTCATGTGAGATTCTTCTATGACTGGATCAACTTCTTGAGTCACCCAATTCCAAATGTAAAATATGAAATAGCCAAGGCCTAATGCTGCAATAATAGGAAATCCATATTGCCCAATTGCAGCAGCAATATCAAATTCTTCCATTAATCTTTCGTAGCTCCGTTTTCATCCATAACTTTTACCAACCATCCATCATCATTAACTCTGAAAACATCTCCTGGCTTGTAAAGATAGTGTTCTTTGGAATTGCCTTGGCTGTCCAACCCCATAACCTCTCCTGGCCAGTCGCCCTTTACTTTCCAGTTTCTACCTGCTTGTTCTATTGCATATTCAATCCAAAGCATTTTCTGTTCCAATTCTCTCAAAAAATCCATTTGGGCCTACTTTATAAACATCACCAATATTAAACTCTACGTCATCAATAACAAAAAATTTATCATCTGGATCTTTATTTGTCAAAATGCGAAAACCATTTTGAAATTTCATTAATAGTAAATCTTTCCACAACATGTTTAATCCTTTCTAGCATCCTTTTGTCCATCTGCCCTAGAAATTCGATTCAAGTCAGCGGGCAGTAATGGAATGTTGAATGAACGACACATCAATATATCTATTCTCAAAAGTTCGTTGTTCATCGTTTTTACTCTATTATCAAGAGACTTTACGAATCCTCTTTGGGTGCGGATATCGTCTAAGACACCAGCCAAGATGAATTTTAGTGTTAGAAAAACGAAAAAACCACCAGCAAGAGCTGATGCTATCGGGAAACCTATGTCACCTACTAAACTAAGAAAATCCATAATTATGCCTCTCTTCCCCTATTTATAAAAAAACAGAAAAAGAGAGGCTGAATTTACTTTTCTATGCCTTTAATTGTCCATATCATAGGAAATATTTCGGAAACAATTTCTGCACATTCTTTTGCAATTGTCATGTGTTCTTTTTGTGTTCCATGTGCGCTTCTTAATTCAATATAATGTAACCAACTACGCATACTACCTTTCATATATAATCTAGTCTTTGTCAATCCTTCTGGAAGTAAAACCCTAGCTTGTTCTTTTGCAATTCCACTTTCAATTGCCCATTCATATGCCTTTCGTGCAGTTTCAATAACACCAGATTGTCTTCTATTCCATTCTGCAATTAATTCCTGATGGCTGATATTTTGCACAAGACTTGGATCAGTTTCAATTTCAATAGAATTCTGTCTATTTGTAGTATCTTGCAATCTACACTCTCTCTTTACAAACATATCACCCATCTCTTTGGGCTCTGCATATCTTTGACTAAATTCTTGAAAAGAAAAACTGCGATGGCGAACCATTTGGTGTGCAATATCTCTGGTGGTTTCTATTTCCATTGTCACATCAACCATCTCTAATGGCGACCAATGTGCATGTTTGATTAAATATTTGATGAGTTTTTCACTTGTTTTTTTGTTTATTTGACTCGAAGGATTAGATACTTTGGCGCAATACGCTACCAAATCTTGTAATGTCTCCACGCCCTGTTCATCCAAATCTTCTGCCGATTTGGTATAACTAACTAACTTAACTTTTCCCAATACGATACTCCTATTCTAATCTATCGTGGTTTTCAACTTTTTCGTTTGTCCAGTTCTCAATTGTATCATTGAGGTTGGGCTTTTTTTTTACTTTGTCTTCCATCATATCCATACCATATGGTGGGATAGCTTGGTCTTTTTTAAAATCTTCTTCTGTCAGATGGGTTAGATTCTCTCCTTTATTGATTCCTCTATAATACCATATAGAAGACGAACTGGCAATAACTAAAAGTATCGCAAGTGGATCAAAAACAAAAATTAAGCAAAGAATTACAAATCTGACTGCATCTTCTAAAACATTTTCATCGACATCACTATAAAGAACTTCCGCAACATATTTTACTGGGCCAACTTCTGCTTCAAATTTTCTCACTTCTTTTTCAAATTCGAATTTTATGTTATTCAAAACAGTAAGTTCTTCTTCTGATGACAATATGTTTTTCTTGATGTTTGAAATTCTAGCCTTGTCATCCTCATCCAAATCATCTAAACTTATCTGTTTTCTCAGTCTATCAATCAGATCATTACTCAATCTTCTCTCTTCACTCTGATTATCACGCAATTCATTAATTCTTTGTCTAGCGGATGTAACAACTTCTTCTGCTTTCTGTTCCTCTTTTTCTCTAAATTCAGTAACTTTTTTAGCAGTATTCCTTCCATATTGTCCATCTGGAGTAGTTCCCACCAAAGTTTGTAAAGCTTTAATGTTTTCTTCTTCTAAATATCTGTCGATTAAATCCAGTTTCTTTGTAGATGATGTTATAATTTCGTTCTGTTCATCCACAAGTCTTTGATAATTTGCAAGCGCATCTTCAATTCTCTGTTCTTCTTTTCCTATCTCTTTTGCAATATCTTCATTTTTAGAGACATTTGAATTTTCTATTTTTTCTATTTGATTCTCAAAGTCAACGATATCCTCTTCCAACCTAGTTATTCTTTTTTCGGTGATTTCTATTTGTGCAACATTCTCTTTACCACTAGAAGTCTGTTCGATATGTGCTTTTGATAGAAATCCAAATATTCCAAGACTGGTTATTAACATAAGTACTACTACTGAAAATGTCAAGTATGTTTTAAGAAAAAAGTTGACTCTTTTCCAATTCTGTGATAACCATGCAGCAGTTAAGACCTTGGCAACTTCCAAAACAGATGCCATAACAATGACAGGAATTACTGCCGCTGCAAAGATTGTAATCAAGCCTGCAATAGAATAATATGCGGCAACTACGGATAAAGCAATCGCAACCATTAATAAAGTTATAGATAGTATCATTTAGTTCTCCACTAAAAATATTAGTATGTTTTATTTATATAAATAGAACGAACATATTATAAAGGTAACTCATGGCCATAACATTTCCAGCAAGTCCTGTGAATGGACAAACTCATACAGAAAATGGACAAATCTTTGTTTTTGATTCGACCAGAGGATATT
>ENA-UZXD01017326-UZXD01017326.1-metagenome-genome-assembly--contig:-Day-3-50m-contig-17326_pt1 | contig 14522 bp, 14 predicted proteins | sample MGYA00260344_ERZ794904 | MGnify/ENA metagenome assembly ERZ794904 | reverse complement strand
ATGTCCAAGGGAGATTCTTTCTGGACATTTTCCGGAGGACTGGGTGGAATCATTGCTGCTTCAGCAGGAAATGATCTATATCACCCACTGCAGGCATTCCTCATTGGTATCGTTGGAGTCTGGGTAGCATACAAACTTCACTACTGGGTCGAGCGAAAGTTTAAGATTGACGATGCAGTCGGTGCGGTTGCTGTACATGGCTATGCCGGTTCTTTTGGTGTGATAATTTGTGGATTCATGCTCTGGGGTTACCCTGCATTGGCTGATGGTTCTTCTACGATCACCCCTTGGGGTCAAATAGGGGGAGCTATTATGATGTTTTTTGTGCTAGGATTCATTCCAACCTTCATCGTTGCCAAAATTTTGAATGCAATGGGAATTCTTCGAATTCCAAAAGAGGTTGAGTTGGCAGGACTGGATTACATAGATAATCAAGCAAGTGCTGCAGACGGACAAGAAATCATCAACGCTGAATTGGCTGAAAAGAATGCCAGTTCCTCTTTATAACTTTTAAATGGAGAAAATTTATGAGTACTGGACTTGAAAGTTGGACTCCTGTCAAAGAAGTGGCTGCATTGTCCCCATTTGGGGGTAGTGAATTCGTATTGACGATCATTGCAGTGGTTCTTTGGATTGTCTTTCACATATGGCAGTTAAAGTCTGAAAACAGTGCCTACGACGAGCAAGTTTCAAAACTGCAATGAGACTTGTCAAAAGCTGGATCTGGAGAATAATTCATCATCTAGTAAGATGAGAGATTTTAGCTCTATCCGAAATTAACGTTGCCGTACACTGTGTGCGGTAACGTTCCTGCCTTTAAGATTTATTAAAATAGCCCAACTACGTAGCAAAGGGAAATTCAACCATGGTTTTTCCCGGGAATCCAATCAGTACCTGCAAGTGGAACTTGTGCCATTGCAGCCGACTCTACTGTCAGTGCAACTAAGTCTTCAGGCTCAAGATTGAGGACATGGCTTTTGCCGCATGCTCTTGTTACAGTCTGTGCCTCGAGTGCCATTACTTTTAAATAGTTTGCCAGACGCCGCCCTGCCATAACAGGATCGAGTCTTTTTGAGAGCTCCGGATCCTGCGTTGAAATCCCGGCCGGATCCTGACCTTCATGCCAGTCATCATATGCACCTGCAGTAGTACCAAGTTTCTGATATTCTTTTTCCAATTCTGGATCATTATCTCCCAGTGCAACCATCGCTGCCGTCCCGATAGATACAGCATCAGCGCCTAAAGCTAATGCCTTGGCTACATCTGCCCCGTTTCTGATGCCGCCAGAAACAATCAACTGCACTTTACGGTGCATTCCCATGTCCTGTAAGGCCTTGACCGCCGGACGAATACAGGCCAGTGTCGGCTGTCCAACATGTTCAATGAATACTTCCTGTGTTGCTGCCGTACCGCCTTGCATTCCGTCAATTACAATTACATCGGCACCTGCTTTTACAGAAAGTGCAGTATCATAATATGGTCTGGCACCACCGATTTTTATGTAAATTGGTTTCTCCCAATCGGTGATTTCCCTCAATTCGTTTATTTTAATTTCAAGATCATCAGGCCCTGTCCAGTCTGGATGACGACAAGCTGAGCGTTGGTCTATACCTTTAGGCAGATTTCGCATTTCCGCAACTCGATCTGAAATTTTCTGTCCAAGCAACATTCCACCACCCCCTGGTTTCGCTCCCTGACCAACTACTACTTCAATTGCATCAGCTTTACGAAGATCATCCGGATTCATGCCATAGCGTGATGGCAAATATTGATAGATAAGAATCTCTGACTGACCACGTTCTTCAGGTGTCATACCTCCATCTCCGGTTGTTGTCGAAGTTCCGGCTATGGTCGCACCTCTTCCCAAGGCCTCTTTTGCCTGTGCTGACAAAGAGCCAAAACTCATGCCGGCAATAGTAATAGGAATTTTAAGTTGAATAGGATTCTTGGCAAAGCGTGTGCCCAACACTACATCTGTACCGCAGGCTTCCCTATATCCTTCTAGTGGATAGCGGGACATAGAAGCTCCAAGAAAAAGGAGGTCATCAAGTCCCGGCAGAACTCTCTTCGAACCTCCCCCCCTAATATCATAGATTCCGCTAACCGCAGCCCTGCGGATTTCAGACAAAGTGTAATCATCAAAAGTGGCTGATTTACGTGGCTGTGTTCTGGGGATATTTTGTTTCATGGCAATAAATTTAATATGCGTCAGCGTTATCAACATCAAAATTATAAAGAGTACGGGCAGATCCATAACGGCGAAATTCAGTTGAGTCTGCCTGTAAAGATGAAGCCTCAAGAAGTTCTTTAAGTTTAGCCTGGTGTTCCGGTCTCATTTCTTTTTCAATACAGTCAGTTCCCAAACTTGCTACTTTGCCCCGCACAAATATAACCGCTTCATAGATTGAATCTCCCAAAGCATCTCCGGCATCTCCACAAATCACAAGGCAACCACTTTGTGCCATGAAAGCAGACATGTGTCCAACAGATCCACCAACCACAATATCAACGCCTTTCATTGAAATACCACAACGTGATGAAGCATCCCCATCTATCACCAGTAACCCCCCATGGGCAGTTGCTCCTGCAGACTCTGATGCATTGCCGCTTACTTGAATCCTGCCGGACATCATGTTTTCTGCAAGCCCTACTCCAGCGTGACCATTGACTTTTATTTCTGCGTGCTGATTCATACCGCCACAATAAAAGCCAACATGCCCCTCAATTTTTATCTGCATTGGAGCATCAAGACCACAGGCAATTGAGTGCTGTCCCATCGGATTGTTGATCTTGTAAGATTTAGCTCTACTTTTTGACAAGTCATGTAGTACAGAGTTTACTCCACGTACTCCAAGTTCTTTTAGATCCAGCATGTCCATATTATTGTTCTCCCCAGACGTAAATGGTTGAAGGTTCAGGTTCCCAGATTCTTGCCTGTTCTGAGCCGGGCAAATGTGCGATTGCACGAAATTCAGTTGCCATTGCTACCCAATCATCAGTCTCAGCCATCACAGCATGTTTACAGGCGATTGGGTCACGAACAACTGCAAATCCATCCTGCGTGCCAATGCAAAAGGTATAGAATCCATCAATTTCCTTGATGCCATCCTCCAAAGCTTGACGAAGTGTTGCGCCTGAGCGAATCTTCCAGGTCATGTATGCACCTGCAACTTCAGTATCATTTTCAGTCTGAAATTTTATCCCTTCGCGTTCCAGATTATTACGGAGTATATTATGATTAGAGAGCGAACCGTTGTGAACCAGACATAGATCAGCACCGGTAGCAAATGGATGTGACCCTGCCGTTGTGACAGCACTTTCTGTTGCCATACGTGTATGACCGATCATGTGTGTACCTGATGCATGGACCAGTTCGAATTGTTCATATACCTTTTCCGGGGGGCCAACTTCCTTAAAAATCTCAATCGATTTACCAGACCCAACAATTCGTACTTCAGGGTGATTAGTTTGCAGCCATGAAATTACTTCAGTTTCAGCAGCATCAGTAACAAGAATACAATGGTTTGCTACTTTTAATGTAGCAACCTCACAGTTTAATGAGGCAGCCAAATTGGTTTCAAGTGTTTCCCACAAAAATCCAGAATCGTCATGAGCCAATGAAAATTTCGTCTGTCCTGCTTTAACAGGATTTCTGTAAATAGCAACCCCTGCCGAATCCGGCCCTCGGCTGCTCATTTCAATTAGCATTGGCTTAAACATGCAGCCAAGCTGAGCTTGCAGTTCAACGTTTTTCAAATACAAACCGACAATTCCACACATATTCTATTTCTGGATTAGATCTATTATAAAATAATGATATAAATGATTTTATTCATTATAAATGTTTTTATTAAGTACTAAACATCCAAAGCATTTTGACGTTCCCATTCCGAAAAGTGCTGCATATAACTGTTCCACTCTTCCATCTTGAGTTTGACATAGGAATCCGCAAATTCTGCTCCAAGAATATGGCGCATGGTTTTATTATTATCAAAAGCTCTCAATGCATCCAGAAGATTTAGGGGAAGTTTGGGTGCATTCTTAACCGTGTGTCCCTCTGCATACATATCAATATCAAGCCTCTTTCCGGGATCTGTTTTATTTTCTATACCCCACAAACCGGCCCCGATTAAGACTGCTTGAAGTAAATATGGATTCACAGCGCCATCAGCAAGTCGGACTTCAATCCGATCAGTATCCGGAATGCGAATCATGTGTGTACGGTTGTTTCCGGAATAGGTTACTGTGTTGGGGGACCAAGTTGCTCCCGAAGTAGTACGGGGTGCGTTGATACGTTTGTAACTGTTTACCACTGGATTAGTAATTGCTGCCAAACTTTCAGCATGCTTCAATAGTCCTCCGATAAAGTGATAAGCGAGTTTAGAAAGACCAAGTTCTCCATGGGTGTCTTCCATTAAGTTTGTTTTACCATCCTTGCTCCAGACTGAAACGTGAGCATGGCAACCGTTACCTGTGAGCGATGAGATTGGCTTAGGCATAAATGTGGCTCGAAAACCATGCTTTTCAGCAATCGTCTTCGTCATGTACTTGAAGAAACTGTGGCGGTCAGCAGTTGTCAAAGCTTCGGTATAATCCCAGTTCATTTCGAACTGTCCGTTCGCATCTTCGTGGTCATTCTGGTACGGTCCCCATTCAAGGGTCTGCATATGATCACAGATTTCTGAAATCAAGTCATAACGCCTCATTAATGCTTGTTGATCGTAACATGGTTTTGGCTGAATATCTGCTGAATCAGCAACTGCTGTACCTTCAGGATTCAATATAAAGTATTCACACTCAACTCCGGTTTTCACGTGAAAGCCTTTTTCTCCCGCATCAGTCAAAACCTGTTTGAGAACCGTGCGGGGACCGTGTGCGACAATTTTACCACCAAGAAAAATATCACTCGGCAGCCAGCCCACCTCAGGCTTCCATGGTAACTGTATCAGCCTGTCCGCGTCAGGAAGACCAAACATGTCTGAATCAGCAGGGGTCATGTCAAGATGTGCCGCAAATCCGGCGAAACCTGCACCGTTTTTCTGCATGCCTGTTATAGCGTCGGTGGGAACTAATTTTGACCTGACTACTCCAAACAAGTCCGTAAAACTAATTAAAAAATAACGAATACCCTTTTCCCGTGCTTTTTCCGCAAGACTGATGCTCATATTTACCTCTTAGATTTATAATATAAACTTTCTGATTAAACCCCTGCTTATTGCTGACTGGGGGATTTTGACTTTTTTTAGACAAAGTTACTATAGAATTACTTACAACAGACTTAGTCATTATTTGCGCTCACGGAGAATTATTGCTTAAACGATCCGAGAATGTAAACCCATGACAGAAGTTTACAGAGTGGGAAACGGTCTGACAAGATTATTATTAATTTTTAAATTTTTTTACTTGACATGAAAAAAACACTACAAGATACTTACCTCTTTGAGAACAAAAGAATATTAATGAAAGAACAATCTTCCATTAATTCTATAATGAATTAGTATCCTTCTAACTACCTTTTGGAGTGGTTTTAAGCTACTCATTTTAGCTTAAACTCCTATCTTTTTGGGTGTTGTAAATATTCCTGTTTTTTCTTAACTTAATTGTGACCTGAAAATACTGAGAATCTTTTTAAAATTTTGGCCTTATAAAAGCCCATTATGAGTTCGTTGAATCCAACATCATCTCCACGTCTTTTGGAACCTGGATTACGCTCCTACCTACCTTATGGCATGGAACGTTATCAAGTTCCGGCCATGGGCACAATTGTCGTTACTTTAACCCCAGACGACATCTTGACCATTAGAGATCCTGAAGGACGTCAATGCGGTGAACTTGTGGTTTTCGGTGAAGGCGGCCGTGAAGACGCTGAGTCCCTCGGAACAAAAGCCTCAAAAGATGCTTCCGGACTGAAAAATATACTCAACCGTAAATCAATAAGCGCCAACAAAGTTAAGACTGCTCTTAAAAGACGCGGACTGAATGTTAGTAAAATGAAAGCGATTCCGATATTTTCAGAAGAATCTCTCCCTGAAGAAGAAGTCACATTCAAGGCTAGCAGGGAATTGACTTGTGTGATTGCGGCACTGGGCGATAACATGACAGTCGAAGAGCAAACTTCTCCCACAGATTTGGTGGTCTTTATTCAACGGGCCAATCCTGAAACCGCACCTACTCCAGATTTACCGGAACCACTCGCAGATCCGCGTTTGGAAATCCGCATTCACAACAGTACCGCCAATACTTATGAAATCAAAGCTGGTGAGTATATTCAAATTTTAGATGTCGCCGGACGTCAGTGCACAGATTTTCAAGCGTTCAAAACCAGCCAATTGGACAAAGGGATTGAGTGTTGTATTGAAACAACTAACACCCGTACCTTGATGATGGGCTCCTATCCGAAGCCGGGATTGCATTCAAAATTTTTCGACCAGGATATGCAGCCGATAGTGGAAGTGATTCAGGATACAGTAGGACAGCATGATACATTTGGGCTTGCTTGCGCCCCAAAATATTATGACGATATGGGCTATTTCGGTCACATCAGCTGCTCAGAAAATTTCAACACTAATCTGGACCAATACGGAATTAAAGCACGGCTAGGTTGGACTGCAATCAATTTTTTCTTTAACACAGGAGTGGACGATCATCATGTAATCTATTCGGATGAGTCGTTTTCGCGACCTGGAGACTACATTTTATTGAAAGCCTTGACGGACATTGTATGCGTGTCTTCTGCCTGTCCAGACGAAACTACTTCGGCAAACGGATGGAATCCTACCGATATTCACGTCCGGGTTTATCCGGGCAAAAACATTTTCTCTAAAGCAATAGCCACTAGAATGACTCCTGAATCCGATGCTAAAATGACCCAAGAAACCGCCTTTCATCCCCGGACTTCCGAACTGACTCGGAATTTCGTTGAGTACAATGGATACTGGCTCCCGACCTGCTACACCAATGGCGGAGCGCAGGAAGAATATTACGCCTGTCGCGAAAAAGCGGTGGTGATGGATTTATCACCACTCCGGAAATTTGAGATTCTCGGGCCGGATGCTGAACTTTTGATGCAATGGGTGCTCACTCGAAATGTACGAAAACTGACTGTTGGACAAGTCGTTTACTCTTCCATGTGTTACCCACATGGTGGAATGATGGATGACGGAACTTTACTGCGTCTCTGCCAGGACAACTTCCGTTGGGTCGGTGGAAGTGACTACGGTGGAGAGTGGATGCGACAACAGGCAAAAGAAAAAGGCTACAAAGTTTGGGTTAAATCCTCGACCGATCAACTGCACAACATCGCCGTACAAGGACCAAAAAGCCGAGATATCCTCAAAAAAATTATCTGGACTCCAGAGCATCAGCCAAAAGTGGAGGAAGTAAACTGGTTCCGTTTTACCATCGGCCGTATCGGTGACCTCAATGGAATTCCGGTGATGATTTCACGCACAGGTTATACAGGGGAATTGGGTTATGAAGTCTGGTGCCATCCTAAAGATGCTCCCGCAGTTTGGGACGCAGTTTGGGAAGAAGGTCAGCAGCATGGACTCAAACCTCTTGGACTGGACGCATTGGATCTCGTACGTATTGAAGCAGGATTGGTTTTTGCCGGATATGAATTCTGCGACCAGACGGACCCGTTTGAAGCAGGAGTGGGTTTTACTGTACCACTCAAAACCAAGGAGGAGGATTTTGTCGGTAAAGAAGCATTGATCCGCCGGAAAGCCAGTCCACAGAAACAACTCGTAGGATTGGAACTGGACGGACACGAAATTGGTGCTCACGGAGATTGTGTTCACACTTCAGGAGGCCGTGCTCAGGTTGGTATAATTACCAGCGGAATGCGTTCACCTCTATTGAAGAAAAATATCGCTTTATGCAGAATGGATGTTGCGCATGCGGAAATTGGAACTGAATTAGAAATTGGCAAACTTGATGGCCACCAAAAAAGGATCCCGGCTAAAGTCGTAAAATTCCCTTTCTATGATCCGGAAAAACTTTTACCACGCTCTTGACTTCTTGGAAAGATTCAAGTAGATTTGCTCACTTTTAATAAAATGCAAGGTTCTGCAGAATTTAAAGAGGTTTAATCACGCTGGCTGAAAATATATTTCTTTTACAGCCTTAATTTTCCGATCTTGTATTTATCAAGTTCGGATAAAATTTTAATGGAGGAGAGGATATGACAGACTTAGAAGCTCACGTTAATGCCGACGGTCGAGACAAATTAGTTAAACAGGTACGAGAGAAAATCAATGAACTGGGAATCACCTACATTTACTACCAATTTATATCAGTAACCGGACGGATTGTTGGGAAGGGGATTCCAGCTGACCACTGGGAGCGTACTGCAGAAAGAGGTTTCCAACTCGTGTATGGTTCCACTGCTAACCTGTTTGTTGACAGACACGGCGATTATATAGGTTACGGTCCGGAATCCTCAGAATTGGTTGGAATCCCTGACCCTGAGACTTTTTGCCAACTGCCTTGGGACAAGCGGGTTGCACGAGTATTCTGCACTTGTTTCCGTAACCGNNGAAATGATGTGGCTCAAACGTGGAGACGATGGACGCCCAAATGGAGGCGTAACAAAACCGAATTGTTATCACATTGATCAGTTTGAAGAATTGCGACCGACTTTCATGAAAGTCATTGAATATTCACAAGCCATGGGTTTGGATATTATTCAGGGGGACCATGAAGACGCGCCTGGACAATTGGAGCTAAATACCATGTTTGATGATGTTTTGCGTAACGCAGACCGCTTAACGACTTACAGGCAAATCTGCGCACAAGTAGCACGTGAAGATGGGTTGATTGCTTGTTTTATGTCAAAACCTTTTATGGGCGTTTCTGCTTCAGGATGTCATCATAACATGTCTCTTTGGAGAGGTGGTAAAGAATCCGTTAATGACCTTCACAATCCTAAACTTCCAGGAATGGAAGGGGCTTTTACTTATCTTACTGGTGGTGAAAACACATTCATGCCGGATCTTTCAATTGATGAACGCAAACCCGGACCGATCGGCTTGCAGTGTATCGGCGGAGTAATGAAACATCTCGGTGCTTTAACTTCAATCGGTTCATCCACTGTAAATTCCTATCGTCGCCTATGGGATACGGGTTTCTGGGCTCCAGTCTTTGCAGATTGGGGTTATCAGAACCGGACTTGTGCCTTAAGGATTTCCGCTCCAGGACGTTTTGAGTATCGATCTGTGGATTCGATGGTCAATCCCTACCTGATGGGAGGTGCTCTTCTTAAAGCCTTCGAAGACGGCATAAGTAACGATCTTGACCCCGGAGAAGCCGAAGAGCGCAACATTTACCAAGCCATTGAAGAGGGGAAACAAGTCAAGAAACTGCCTATGTCACTAGGCGAGGCGTTGCAAAAATTGGCGGATGACGAGGTTATAAAATCTTCTATGCCGGATGAGATGTACCGAGTTTACCATCATTACAAAAATGACGAGTGGGAGAAGTTCAATCATACGGTAACTGATTGGGATTTGGAAACATATATAGATTGTCTCCCGTAAGTAAAAGACAAAAGTCCAAAAAAGTAATCAGTAAAATGATAAAGGAATTTAGCAAAAGGTGACAATATTTGATGGACTAGGTCTGGGTTCATATTTGAGAATTGTTTCCATCTGCTATGTAGAAATTCGTAAAAAATGCTAGGAAAAACTAAGGTTTGGACTTATTTTAAAAACTAAATATTAGAAAAAGGAGTATTTGTATGTGTGGTATTGCTGGAATTATCCGCCGGGGGAATCCCGGAAACATTGGGGAGGAGATGACTTCGATGCTTCAGTCATTGAAGCATCGTGGTCCTGACTCAACGGGATTTGCGGTATATGGAGTCCCAGAGAAAAATCAGTATGTTATGCGATTCAAAGTTGCAGAACAGGAAGACATGAATTCAGGATTTGATATACATCAGCAAATCAAAGACCGACGTGACATTGTAGACAGTCGTATGAAAGAAATGGGTGCAGAAATCATTACTCAAGATACAGTCACTGAATACGCTTTTCGCTATACTTTCCGCAAAGAAAATGGTTTGCGTCGCTTAGCTGACTACATTGAAGATGTTGAAGGTGCAGAAATACTCTCACTGGGTTCTGCTCTGGAACTCGTCAAAGACTTGGGAGACGCAGGAGTTGTTGCTGGACAGTACAACTTAGGAAATTTCAATGGAACTCACGCTATTGGTCACACTCGGATGGCAACTGAGTCTGATGTGGATATCCGCTCTGCACATCCTTACTGGGCCTATCCATTCAACGATGTTTCAGTGGTACACAATGGTCAGTTGACTAACTACTGGAACTGGAGAAGGACACTTGAACATCGTGGTCACCGTTTTATGTCTAATTGTGACTCAGAACTGATTGCTGTTTATTTGGCTGACAAAATGGATAGTGGTGTGGAGTTGGAAAAAGCAATGAAAGACTCGCTGGATGAACTAGATGGTGTTTTTACTTATGTCGTAGCAACTTCAGACCGCTTGGGAATGGCCAAAGATTTAATGGCAGCCAAGCCGATGGTCCTTTATGAAAGTGATGACTTTGTCGCCCTGGCCTCTGAAGAGGTGGCTATCCGGAGTATTTTCCCACACGAAATTGATACATTTGATCCCTATGAAGGAGAGGTTAGAGTATGGCAACTATAGATAAATCCTTTGACGCAGGTCTGCATTCTGAACAACTCAGCGGACGGACCCAAGAGATTTTCTTCTCTGCAGAAGAAGATGAAAATTTTGTTTATCCTTACAATGCGTTTGAAGTAGACTCCAGCAAAAAAGCAGAATTTGACGCACAAAGTTTGGAGAGTACAGATATCAATCTGAAGATACGTGAATTAATGAAAGAAGGTTTTGGACACATTGTTGTCCAAAACCCAAGGGCTAAACACTCAATCGGTGTAGGCATTCTCAACCGTCTGCAACTAGATTTTGAAGGAAGCCTCGGTTATTTTGGCTGTGGTCTGGTGGACGGTCCAAATATCAGGATTTCCGGCCGTGTAGGTTGGTCCTTCGCAGAGAATATGATGGCCGGAACAATCATTGTTGAAAAAAATGCCGGTTCAACATTCGGGGCTGCAATTAGAGGAGGTGACCTTGTATGCAAGGGTGATGTCGGTTCTAGAACAGGTATTGACATGAAAGGTGGTACAATTATAGTTGGCGGACGTACAGGAACCTTATCAGGATTCATGATGCAGCGCGGACGTATGATTATCCTTGGAGACGCAGGTCCAAACCTAGGAGATTCGATGTATGACGGAACAATCTTTGTCGGTGGAAATATAGCTTCACTTGGAGTGGATGCAGTCGCCGGTGAAATGACGGAGCTTGAAGCCGAATGGATTGAGCGGAAACTTGCACTTTATGGGATGAAAGCCCCTAATGGCGCAGCAAACCTGCAAAAAATTGTGGCTGGAAAACAGCTTTGGAATTACGATAACCTAGAGCCGACCGAAAAGAAAATCGTGCTTTGAGAATCACTCTATTGAACAGAAAATATTATGGCTAGAAACAAATCACTCCTTGGTAAAAGCTTCATTTTCAAGCCCGAGGTAATTGACGACATTCACATTAAAGCAGAACTGGGACGTTACCGTATGCGTGGAATGTCCTTGTTTAAAAACATTCCAACTTGGGATGATCTGACTTTTCTTCCTGGAACACTCACCCGCTTTGTGATTGAAGGTTACCGCGAGAAATGTTTAACCAAAACAATCATTGGACCAAATGCAAAACGACCTTTGGAATTGGATATTCCTATATACATAACCGGAATGAGTTTTGGCGCCCTGAGTTATGAGGCAAAGACTGCTCTGGCTCGCGGGGCAACAATGGCAGGAACAGCAACTTGTTCTGGTGAAGGCGGTATGATCCCTGACGAGCGTCGATATTCCTCTAAGTGGCTCTACCAATGTATTCAGTCCCGTTATGGGTTCAATCCTCACCATCTTCGCCTTGCCGATGCATGTGAATTTTTCATAGGTCAGGGTTGCAAAGTAGGTTTGGGAGGACATTTGATGGGACAAAAAGTTACCGATCAGGTTGCGGAAATGCGCTCCTTGCCTGCAGGCATTGATCAGCGCTCTCCAGCTCGGCATCCAGATTGGCTTGGCCCGGATGATTTGGCTTTGAAGATTAACGAAATCAGGGAAGCCACAGATGGACAAATACCAATTCAGCTAAAACTTGGTTCTGCACGTGTTTATGATGACGTTCGAATGGCCCTTAAAACTAATCCAGACAGCATTTATATTGATGGTATGGAAGGTTCAACTGGTGCAGGTCCACATCTCGCTACTGAAGAAACTGGAGTCCCAGGTATTGCAGCCATTCGTCAGGCCCGTAAAGCATTTGACGATTTGGGTTATACTGGCAAAATTTCTCTAGTCTATGCTGGTGGAATAAGGAATGGTGCTGACGTAGCAAAAGCAATTGCTCTGGGAGCAGATGCAGTAGCAATTGGTCACTCCGCAATGATGGCCCTCAATTGCAACAAAGATATCCCGGAAGCTAATTACGAAAAAGAAATGGGAGTTGAAGCAGGATTCTGTTATCACTGTCATACTGGACGGTGTCCGGTTGGCGTTGCGACACAAGATCCTCAATTGCGAAAGCGCCTTGACCCTGACAAAGCTGCAGAACGAGTTTACAACTTCTTACATTGCTTGGCGATAGAGTGCCAGATGTTTGCTCGTGCTTGTGGTAAAACAAACGTACATTCGCTTGAACCAGAAGATCTGGCAGCATTGACAATGGAAGCCTCAGCTTTGGCACAAGTACCTTTGGCCGGCTCACAGCACACAGTAGGACGACCTGATATGAATCGCTATTGAGCATAATTAAGTTATATGTGCTAAATAACGTGTAAAAAACACCGTTGACTGCTACATAAAATTTGAAACTTGATTTTTCTTGAAACTTAAAATATTAAAATTAAAATGAGTGAAAATAACAAATTAATTCCAGAAGATTTAGGGTCAAAAAGAGAAAAAGAAATCGGACAGCACATCGGCTATCGATATGATGTGAATCTCGTTCCGGACTATGAGCGTATAACACCCTTTCTGCAAAAGTATTTGGACGTGATGAACTGGGAGGATCTCAACTGGCTCGAAGATGTTCACATGGGCTACGAAGAAGAAAACCCAGCTGTCTTTGACAGAAATATCAATGGTTGGGTGACTGTTCCAAAGGAGATGAAACTCCCGGATAACCAGCAGGATCGTGACATGATTGCACGCGAATTGTTAATCAAATTCCAGATGTCAAAACGCCATCCTATGGTTGTTTTAAGAGACAATTACGGGAAATTTTGATCAAAACAGATTTGTTTTCCCAGGCTGCATACAGCGGGATTGTAGTACAACCCTATACAGCAAGTTTTGATTGCGGACCAAATGAAACACTACTTCAAGGATCCCGCAGATGAGGTTTAACACTCTTCAAAAACTACTACCAGCATGGAGAGTGCGGGAATTGCAAAGTCCGTATGCGCGAGAGTGTCGGGTACGGCTTGGAAGTTTTATGCCTTCTGCTCTTAGTTTTGAGTACTTTCAAGCTGACCGTACTCTTGCCTGCCGTTCCTTCCCTTTATCCAATCTTGAAATAGTCGCTGAACTCACTGGATGGCCTGAGGAAAGACACTATTCCCGTCCTGAGTAAAATCCCAGCAGTAACGGCTGAGAATGATTTAGTGGTCTTTTTTTCGTAGTTCTTACTAGGGCTGCGAAGGATCTGCACAGGCCTCAGACCAATCCGGTTCAAAACCTAGAACCTTGACTTCTGGCGAAAGATACGGATTGAAAAGCAGATTGTGCCAGTAAGTAAACTCATAATCCTGTTTATCTTTTGAGAACTCACCAACACAGCATGGGATGCTAAAACTTTGCTGCTGGTAGTTGAACTTCAGCACACATCGTTCCTCCTTCTGCAGTCTCTTTGCTATGTTGGAATCATTGGGAAACAGTCCGGTCAGCAAACCACTAAAATCCTCAATATGCTGATAGAATGCCGATGAAAGCAACTGCATCGCTTTTTTGTATCTTTCCTGCGGATCATATGTTTTTCGTGACATAAAACGGAATTGCTGGATACTTTCCTGCGGCTGAGCCGGAACAAGCAGTAGAGTTAGCGCTGACGCAACTTGCTCACCACTTTCCAGAAACACCGTGGGACACATTCCAGGCGTTGGCCTGCCCTCATCGTTACGCATCGCATATTCCCGCACACGGCACTGCCAACCCAAAAAATGATCCTGTAGCGGATGTCTCTCATTTCTCTGCTCTGAGTCTCCTTCTACTATCTCTTCATCCATAAAACTGGTGCAGCATCTTTATATTGTTACGAAAAAACGTTCCCTGAGCGAAGCCGCATAATAAACGCCTGAAAGAAAAGTCGATTAACTCCACGGGAAAGGACTATTTGAAACCGGATGTAACTTGCCCTCCTCAAAACGTGAAAAACTAAACGGTTCCAGCAGTTTACTTTTTTCACCCAC
>ENA-UZXD01001883-UZXD01001883.1-metagenome-genome-assembly--contig:-Day-3-50m-contig-1883_pt1 | contig 14579 bp, 9 predicted proteins | sample MGYA00260344_ERZ794904 | MGnify/ENA metagenome assembly ERZ794904 | reverse complement strand
GGGCTGGATAAGATGGAGACTGAGGATTGTCATTTACATCAACCGAAGCCATAAGCAATGTCATGGAATAATCTATTTCTGCGCTCGATCTTTCAAAGTGAATGTACCCTTTTAAATGATCTTCATCATTTACTATATTAAATCTTTCGCCATAAAGAAATTTGCACCTAGGCCCAGCAATTACACCACCATTTGAAACACAGCTTGGGTCAGGGATTGTTTGATTTTTTGAATAGCTACCTGCGTAGGGTCCTGATACCAATGAATCAGCTGCCGTAACCTTAAAACTATTGCCCAGACCGCTGAGCCCTAGCTCGGCAATTTTTGGAATCTCGCTAGCATTTAGTGGCGACCTATTGAGTGTGCTTACGGCAATTACATATTTCCCATCAAAAGCCTCTCCACCGTAAAGCATTCCTAAAGAACGATCTTCTTGATCGTAGTTTGATGTTTGCTGAGTGGAGGCAGAAATTCTCAAGCCATCAAATGCATGATAAGTGTGAAAATTGATAACGCCGGCGACTGCATCGGATCCATACAAAGAAGTTGCACCATCTTTTAAGATTTCAATTTGCTCAAGTGCAATTTCAGGAATAATATTTACATCAATGTAACCTTCACCCTCATGAGAAGGAGTGCCAGCGTAAGTTTGGCGTTTTTTATTTATTAAAACCAAAGTCGATGCATGATCCATTCCACGCAAAGTAATTGCCGCCATTCCTTGGTCCACACCATCTAAGGCATTGGTTTGAAAGTGAGAGCCAGAAGCAACACTAAGGTATTTGCTTAGTTCGGCAACACTAGACACTCTCAGATTTTTAAACTCTTCTGCTGAAATAACATCTACGGGCGATGCGCTTAACTCACCAGAGTCAATGTATGAGGCAACTGAAATGATCTCCTCTGTTTCATCAGCAATAAGGTAGTTGATGGCAAGAGCGCATAAAAGAAAAACTTTTAAAAATCTCATAATCATTTATTTAACACGAACAATAAAAGATAAGGATTTTATACAACTTTTATGATTAAAAGTACCGGAAACCATTTTAATGAGTATTGGTTTCCGGATTTACATATCTTTATTTCACAAAAGACAACTAGAATGACAGGTTAAATCTAACCCCGTAATTTCTTCCAGGCAAAGGGACCTGTGTTTTAACATATGAAGAATGGTTTCTGGCAACTTCATCTAGCAAGTTATTGCCAAACAACGAAACTGTTAACTTGCTTTGATTTCCAAAATCAAAATTCCTAGTCAATTTAGCATTCAGCATTTGATAAGCAGCAGTGTTAATTTCAGCGATTGCTATATCACTTTGTTTTTCAACATCTTTAAACATTAATCCAAACACCATATTATCTTGAGAATATTTTAATTTATAAATATTTCTAGCTGGATTTAATCTTGGGATGTTGCCACCGTTAGAAAATTCTCCTGAGATTTCATCTCTACCAAATGACAGAGTTAACTCACCAGAGCCAATATTTAAAGTATTACCAAATTCAATCTCATACCCATCTAACTCAGCATCTTGTTGCAGATAGTTTGCTAGAACTAAGCCTCCATGGTCATCATGATCCTCTTCGTGCTCTTCATCATGCTCTTCATGCTCTTCTTCAGTTTCATCTTGAAGATAAATATAGTTATCAAAATCATTCATGAATACTGTAGCTGTAGCAAAAAAGCTACCATTTTTTATATTTAGCGTAAGATCGATATTGTTAGATTTTTCTGAATTTAAGTTCACATTACCAACCTCATATCTGGCGGTTGCTAAATGCGCTCCATTCATAAACATTTCAGTAGTAGAGGGCGCTCTTTCTACAGATGCAAACCCAAAATCTAAGCTCATGAAGTCGTTAAGTTCTCTTCCTATATTTAAAGCAATGCTAGAGTTTTTAAAAGACTGATCGTAATAGGCAGTTTCATATTCTTCATGCTCTTCTTCTTCATGATCTTCATCCTCATCGTGATGCTCTTCTTCATGTGCATTAGATATTGACCCTTCATTATCAATGCTGTCGTATCTCATACCAAAATCTAGATCAAAACCATCAAAACTTCGGCTCAAATAGTAGCCGAATGTGAGCTCATCTCTTGATGCAGGATTCATAAATGCCTCTGCTCCAATCACAGATGTGTCTTCATTCACAAAGTTAATAGCAAATTTTTGAGAAACTATAGAATTTGAAAAATCAAAAATAGCTCCAGCCTCAATTGAATCATTTGTAAAAGTGGTTGGTCCTTCAGCATGGCCTTCATGCTCATCGTGATCTCCTTCTTCGTGACCCTCTTCTTCATGCTCCTCTTCTTCAGCATGTTGCTCAGTAAAAGAGTAATCTGTATCTCGCATAAAGAAATCGACTTTATTTATAAGGTTTCCAGCAAAATTAAATGAGCCCCTTAAATCAAACTTCTCAGAATCGGTGCTGCTAAATATTCTTTCACCCTCATGCTCATCATGCCCCTCTTCTTCGTCACCATGCTCGTCATGACCTTCACCGTGATATGGAATTCCATACATGCTTTCAATGCTTGCTAATGAAAATCCAAGATAGCCCCAATCACCAGTGCTAGATGCTCCAAATTTAAATGTCTCTGATTCAAAATCGGAATTAGCCAGGTAACCTAAGTTTTCTTCGTGCTCGTCATGGCCTTCCTCTTCGTGCTCATCATGATCTTCATCCTCATCATGATGTTCTTCTTCCATGTGCACAATTGCTCCATTAGGAACATCAAAGTCTCCAAGTGAAGTATTTTTGTAAGCAAAACTAATATTTATATCGCCATTGATATTATCTTGGTAAAAAAAGTTTTGAGTATCGCCATCATTAACTGATTGCGACTCAACCCCGACTTTGAATAATCGCTCTACATCTTTCATAGCTATAGAGTTATCAACAACATTAACAATGCCGCCAATTGTTCCATTTGTATACAGCAAAGATGAAGGCCCTCGAACAACCTCTATTTGCTGCACATTGCTTAAATCAAGGTCATTTAGGTGATCTGCTCCAAGGCCTGAAACATCGCGATTAACCATCCCGTTATCCAGAATTTTTACCCTTGTGCCTGACATCCCTCTAATAATTGGTTGACCGACTGCAGAGCCATAATCTGATGAAGAGACGCCTAGCAAATCATCCAGACTTTCACCTAGACTTTGTGTTGCTTCAGTTACGAGATCATCGCCACTTACAATATGAATTGGATCGGCCAATTCACTTGCCGCTTTGCTAATTAAAGCTGAGCTGACTGTTATCTCTTCTATTTCATTGGCTGGTAGAGTATTGATTAAGAAAGCACCCAATACCAAAAGTGCAAATTTATTAATTTTCATAAGAACCTCCGTTTAAAAATTAAATTTTAAAAAAAATTAAAAATTTAATTTTTTGGGGGTGCTTGAGAATTAAAAGGTTTTTTTAGTTTTTGTGTAGCATTTTCTAAAATGAAAAGAATAGCGAGCTGCCCGTAATTCTTTTGAGGAGGAAAAGCTAAGGTTTCAAGGTCAGATGAAAGGTCATTATGACAAGATTGACATTCCGCTTGAGGTTTAAGCTCAAGGAAGTTGTCATCGATGTGAGAAATGGAATGCAGTGATATACTTGCAAGGAAAAATAATCCAAGAAATGTAATAGCTCTGCTGTTTAGCTTAAAATCCATACTGCGATATTATTATCAAAAAATAAAATTTACAATAGCCAATAAAAATAATGCATAAAGAAGCGATCCAAGACGCAATCTCAATGTATGAGCTGCCTTCGAAATGGCGTGCTGATATATTAAAAGAAGCAGAACTGGTTGCGAGTAAGAAGAAAACTGCCAAATACAGAAGAGATTTAAGGCAACTCCCATTTGCCACAATTGATGGCGAGGATGCCAAAGATTTTGATGATGCGATTTATTGCACCAAAGAATCTAATGGCTATAAATTATTTGTTGCCATTGCGGATGTTTCTTTTTATGTTGAAACCACTTCAAAGCTTGATCAAGAGGCTAAAAAAAGAGGGACCTCAATTTATTTCCCTGAAACAGTGATTCCAATGCTACCAGAAAACCTCTCCAATGGGATTTGCTCACTTAGGCCAAATGAAGATAGGTGCGCCATGGTTTGTGAAATGTCTATTGCTTTAGATGGAACTCGTAAGAAATATAAGTTTTATAGTGGCCTAATCAACTCTCAAGCCAGACTCACCTACAACCAAGTTGAAAAATATCTAAGACAATCAGCGGATCTTAAGCAGCTAGCAGTAAGAGATTCTATCAACCACCTGAATGAACTAACAAAAAAAAGGCTCAAACTTCGCACTCAAAGACGAGCATTGGAAATTAATCCAGCTGAAGCAATCCTAGAACTAAACAAAAACAAAGAAGTAAAAAATATAATTATTAAAAAACCTCTTTTTGCGCATAAGCTTGTTGAAGAATCTATGCTGCTTGCAAATGAATCGGCGGCAGAATTTATGCATGATCGTCTAGATTTAGGTGTTTACAGGATTCATGAAGATCCAGATCCAAGTAAACTTGAGACATTAAAAAAGCATTTTAAAATCCCTACTCAGATTGCAAAAAAATTATCGCCATTAGAAGTGATTAATAGTTGTCTAAGAGAGGCTCATGACAAGAAAGATGATACGGGGCAGATTTTAGTTCTTCAAACCCTTGCTAGGGCAGAGTATTCAACAAATAACTTAGGTCATTTTGGCTTGCAGCTTAAACAATACTCGCATTTCACCTCACCCATTAGAAGATATCCAGATTTATTGGTTCACCGACTAATCAATGCATCACTCGCTCATAAAAAACCAAACATGAGACAAAATGAGCTGCAGGATGAATGTGAAAACTCTTCTATGCTGGAAAGACGAGCAGAAAAAGCATCTAGGCAGGTTGAGCAAGTCTTAATTTGTTCATACTTAAAAAATAAAATTGGCTCTACCATGGATGGTGTCATCACTGGTGTGACTGATTTTGGGTTATTTATTAACCTAGAGCCCTACTTCATATCAGGTTTATTGCATGTCTCTGACTTGCCTGATGATCGCTATCAATTTTTACAAGATCAAAATGCATTAAAAGGAAGAAGAAGGGGAAAAGTTTATAAACTTGGTCAAAAAATAAAAGTTAAGATTGCCGCTATCTTCCCTCTTGAAAGAAAAATTAATTTAGTCGTTCCAAATGGAAAATAATACTCAGGAAAATCTTAGAGTAGGCTTTCATACAATTGAAATTTTATTAAAGCTTTCTCCTGAAAATATAAAAAAAATCTTTATTCCATCAAATAGAAACGATGAGCGAGTGCAAAACCTTGTAGCTATGGCAGAAAAATTTTCTGTTTCTGTGGAAAGAAAAAAAAGCCTTGCTCAGCACCCTGAAGCAATATTAAAAAATGAGGTGAATCTGAGTTTAAGTGATTTAAAGAATTACGAAGAGAGCATTCAGCATAATAATCCGACTTTTTTAGTCATTGATAACGTTATTGATCCAAGAAATCTTGGCGCATGCATTCGATCTGCTGCTGCAAGCAATATTGCAGGCGTCATAATTAATAAACATCATTGTTCGCCAATTACTCCTTTGGTAAGGCAAGTTTCTGCTGGGGGAACTGAAGCAATTAAAATTTTTACAGTTACAAATTTAATTAACTGCCTTAAACATTTTGAAAAAATTGGATACTTAATCTTAGGAACCAGTGAGCACGCTTTAGCAACGCATACTGAACTTGATTTGAATATGCCTGTCCTAGCTATTATGGGCTCAGAAGAAGAAGGGATAAGAGAGAAAACATTGGAGAAATGTTCTGAGATTTGTACCTTATCAAAAAATAAAACTATCAATAGTTTAAATGTCTCGGTTGCGACTGGAGTGATACTTTTTGAGATTGCTAGGCAGAAGTTAGTCTAAAATTCATTTACAATAACTTAAAGAATTTAATCTTTAAACTTAAAGAATGCTTAACCAAAGAACAATCAAAAATCCTATTAAAGCTGTTGGAGTTGGGCTTCATAGCGGCAAAGATATGACTTTGGAGCTCTTGCCTGCGCCTATTGATGCAGGAATCACTTTTATCCGCAATGACTTAGATCCTGAGATTAGTATTCCAGCACTTTTTAAGTACGTTGGAGATACGACTCTTTCAACAGCATTATTTAAAGAAGGCTATAAAATTGGAACCATTGAACATCTTCTATCAGCCATTGCAGGGTTGGGAATAGACAATTGTTATATTAAAGTGGATGGCCCCGAAATTCCCATCATGGACGGGAGCGCCAGCCCATTTGTGTTTTTAATCCAATCAGCTGGATTGGAAATTCAAGATGAGCTTAAGAAATTTATCAAAGTAAAAAAAGAGGTGCGTGTTGAGCGAGGGGATACCTATGCTGCAATCAAACCTTTTGATGGTTTCAAAGTTTCGTTTGAAATTAATTTTGAAGATCCAACTATAAGTAAGCATGCGCAGAAATCTTCAATTGATTTTTCATCTACCTCCTTTGTAAAAGAAGTATGCAGGGCTAGAACTTTTGGATCAGTTAAAGATATGGATTTATTGCAATCGCAAGGATTGGCTCTTGGAGCTAGTGTCACAAATGCCATTGCTGTTGGAGATGATGGAATCTTAAATGAAGAAGGTTTGCGATTTGATGATGAGTTTGTAAAACATAAGATGCTTGATGCTATTGGTGATCTATATCTTCTTGGGCACAATTTAATTGGCCAGTTTTCTGGATACAAATCAGGTCACTCGCTTAACAATGAATTATTAAGAAAAATACTTGCGTCTGAGGATGCTTGGGAGATCGTTACATTTGAAGATTCTTCGATTGCCCCCATATCATATGCAAGAGCTCCGTTTGGAGATGCTGGATAGCTCGAAATAGAACAAAATAAGTATTAAAAAATTAAATTCATGTCATTTCTAACCAAAATATTTGGAAGCAGTAATCAGCGCTCGCTAAAGAGGATGCAGGTCTTTGTAGATGAAATTAATGTGCTTGAATCCGATTATCAGAAACTAAGCGATGATGAGTTAGCAAATCTAAGAAGTAAATTAAAATCTTCATCAGGCGATGAAAATTTTCCCTTGATTGCGCATGCTTTTGCTGCAACTCGAGAGGCAAGTATAAGAACAACAGGCTTAAGACATTTTGATTCACAGATGCTGGGAGGCATTGCCCTTTCGGAAGGTAATATCGCTGAGATGAAAACGGGTGAAGGAAAAACATTGGTTGCTACCCTGCCTGCTTATCTTAATGCTGTTCAAGGCAACAAAGTAGTACTTGTCACGGTAAATGACTATCTTGCTCAGAGAGATGCTGAGTGGATGCGACCTGTATATGAGTGCCTGGGTTTAACAGTGGGTGTTATTTACTCTAACCAATCTTTGGAAGAGAAAAAAACTGCATATCAATGCGACATTATATACGCAACTAATGGTGAGCTTGGTTTTGATTACCTGAGGGACAACATGGCACTTCGTGCAGAAGATAAAGTCCAGTGCTCTCTTGATTTTGCAATTGTTGATGAGGTTGACTCGATCCTGATTGATGAAGCTCGAACACCACTAATAATTTCCGGACCATCAAATGAGAGTGCTGATTATTACATTCAAATTAAAAAGATTGTTCCTAGTCTAAAAAAGCAATTAAGAGAAGGCACCGAAGAAGAACCTTTGGTTGACGATGAAAGAGGCCATTACATTATTGACGAAAAAAATAGATCTATTGAGTTAACTGACGATGGGTATGTAGAGGTTGAACGCCATTTAGAAAAATTAGGATTGCTGCAATCAGAAGATAGCTTGTATTCAGTGAGTAATTTAAAAATTATGCGTTATGTTAATGCGACTTTAAAAGCTGCATTTCTCTTTAATAAAAATGTTCATTATTTGGTCAGAGGTCAAGATGTCCTTTTGATTGATGAGCATACAGGGAGAACAATGCCTGGAAGAAGAATGAGCGAGGGCATCCATCAAGCTCTAGAATGCAAAGAAAATGTAACTATTCAGCGAGAATCCCAAACGCTTGCATCGACTACTTATCAAAACTTTTTTAGGTTGTTCAATCAACTTTCTGGGATGACAGGAACAGCTGATACTGAGGCAGCTGAGTTTGCAGAAATTTATGGTTTAAATGTTTCAATTATTCCAACGAACAAACCAATGGCGAGAAAGGACAATGATGACTTGGTCTTTCTCACTCAAGAAGCTAAATTTAAAGCCTTAATCGAAGAAATAGAAATATTACGAAAAAAAGATGCTCCTATTTTAGTTGGGACAGCATCTGTAGAATCATCAGAGATAGTCTCTGCTCTTCTAGAAAGAAAAAATATTACTCATCAAGTTCTAAATGCAAAACAGCATGAAAAAGAAGCCGAGGTTATTGCAAATGCTGGACGCCCAGGCGTGGTTACTATTGCAACAAATATGGCGGGAAGAGGAACTGACATAGTCCTCGGCGGAAAAGAAAATACAGGAAATGGCGAATGGGAAAAAAGACATCAGGCGGTTCTTGATGCTGGAGGTCTACATATTTTAGGAACAGAAAGGCACGAATCCCGAAGGATTGATAACCAGCTTAGAGGAAGATCAGGCAGACAGGGAGATCCAGGTTACTCTAAATTTTTCTTATCTCTAGAAGATGACTTATTAAGATTATTTATCACTGATAGCAGAAGAGCCCTGTTTGAAAGAATTGGTATGGGCGATGATCACATTGAGCATAAAATGCTTTCTAGAGGGATAGAGAATGCTCAAAAAAGAATAGAAAGTAGAAATTTCGATATAAGAAAAAATTTATTGGAATACGACGATGTTGCAAATGATCAAAGGCAGGCTATCTACTCATTGAGAAATCAATTGCTGAATGAAGACAATATTTCTGATGCGATACGAGATTTAATAAATGATGAGATGTATGCAGTGTCTAATGATTTTGTGCCTATAGAATCTGTTGAAAACCAATGGAAACTTGAAGATCTTGATAAATATCTCCTAGAGCATTATTTGATTGAAGAAAATATCTCAGCAAAAGTTAAAAACGATAATAAGCTAACACCAGAAAAAATTGCAGAACTAATTGCTCGCAATGCGGCAACAAGATACAAAGATAAGTATTTAAAAATTAAAGATAATGTTGCCCAACTTGAGAAACAAGTAATGCTTCAAATTTTAGATGTTCATTGGAAAGATCATCTCGCTGAGATGGATCACTTAAGACAAAGTGTAGGCTTGCGAGCTTATGCGCAAAAAAATCCGAAGAATGAATACAAGCGTGAAGCTTTTGAGATGTTTGAAGTGATGTTGGATGAAATAAACAGCGAAGCAATAAAGGTTTTATTTAGATTAGAGCTAGCAAGTGAAGAGGAATTAAGAGAGCTAGAAGAGAGATCTCATGAGGCGCAAAAAAATCGAGAAATCAAACTGCAGCAAGAAAAATTTGATCCAGTTATAGGAAACGAAAACAATAAAAATTCTGGGCAACCCGCTCCAGCTGAGCCAATTAAGCGCTCTGAACCTAAGCTTGGCAGAAATGATCCTTGTCACTGCGGGTCTGGCAAGAAATTTAAACAGTGTTGTGGTGCTAATTAAGCCCTTCTGCATTCAGCTGAAATATAGTTAATCTTCGTAAAAATCTTCAGATTCTGCAGGCCGGCTGATTAATTTTTCTTCATTTACCCAGGTACCAAAGTCAATTAACTTGCATTTCTCAGAGCAAAAAGGACGATATATATTATTAGCAGTTAGGTCCGTCACTTTTTTACACTGAGGGCAATCTTTTTTCATTTGTTAATTAATCCTAAATAAAAGTTATGCATTTGAAGAGATCTAGATTTAAGATTTTCTAATGAATCATTGTTGGCTATAACATCATTTGCAATACTCAATCTCTCTTCTCTGCTGCATTGAGAATCTATAATTTTTTGAATTAGTTCATTTGAATTATTATCCCTAAAAGCAGCTCGCTCAAGTTGCATAACCTGGTCACAGTCAATGACAAGAATTCTATCGTAAGCACTCATGCTATTAGTTTCAAAAATTAATGGCACCATGATGATTGAATAAGGGGACTCAGCTGATGCAATTCTTTGGGCCATCAAGTCTCTAACTAAGGGGTGTGTAATTGACTCTAGTAACTTCTTTTTTTTGGGATTGCTAAAAATTTGAACTCTTAACTTAGATCTATCGATTGAGCCATTAGAATCAAGAATCTCTGAACCGAAAGAAGCAACAATGCTAATAAATCCAGGGGTATCTTTTTCAATGACCTCTTTGGCAAGGTGATCTGCATCAATAACAAAGATTCCTTCTGCGGCAAAAAAATCAGCTGCGGCTGATTTTCCAGAGCCTATTCCACCTGTTAAACCTACAATCATTTTTTAGATTTAGTATTCACGGAGCTAGGGACATTATGTGACCATGAGCTCTGTTCGACTCTTGAAGAGATAAACCAACGATCGTCAATCTTAATGTATTGATCTAGGTACCACATCCCAAGAAAAAAAACTTTATCATTTTCAGTTTGCATAGGGTTAAAACACATTACTTTTCCAGTAGCTTTATTATTATTTATGTCCAAAGATATATTTGAAATTAAATGTTGATAATTAGGAAAATGATTTAGCGCTGTTTCAAGATATGTAATTATTTCTTGAAGGTTACCAGCAATTCCGCCGACAGCAGTGTAATCAATATGAGCATTTTTAGTAAATAAGTTATTAAATTCATTAAAGTTTTTGCTATCTACGGCAGTTGCATAGTCGGTGACTAATTTTTCTAACTCCATTCGATCTGAGATTTCGGTTATGTCCATTTATATATTTTAATACAAAAAAAAGGCCCTCAGATAAATCTGAGAGCCTTTCAAAGAAAAAAGCCTGACGATTACCTACTCTCACACAAGGAGACCTTGCACTACCATTGGCGTGAGTTCGTTTCACTTCTGAGTTCGAGATGGGATCAGGTGGTACCAAACTGCTATTGTCATCAGGCAAACTGGTATGTAATTCTTTTTCACTACAAATTTATGTTATTCCTGAACAATGGAACCTTTTTTAAGGTTACATGATCAAGCCTCACGAGTTATTAGTACAAGTTAGCTCAACGCCTCACAACGCTTACACATCTTGCCTATCAACGTCATAGTCTATGACGACTCTTTAGTAGACCGAAGTCTATGGGAGATCTAATCTTGGGAGAGGCTTCCCGCTTAGATGCTTTCAGCGGTTATCCCTTCCGAACATAGCTACCCGGCAATGCCACTGGCGTGACAACCGGAACACCAGAGGTTCGTCCAATCCGGTCCTCTCGTACTAGGATTAGCTTCCCTCAAATCTCCAACGCCCACAGCAGATAGGGACCGAACTGTCTCACGACGTTCTAAACCCAGCTCGCGTACCACTTTAAATGGCGAACAGCCATACCCTTGGGACCTGCTCCAGCCCCAGGATGTGATGAGCCGACATCGAGGTGCCAAACACCCCCGTCGATGTGAACTCTTGGGGGGTATCAGCCTGTTATCCCCGGCGTACCTTTTATCCGTTGAGCGATGGCCCTTCCATTCAGAACCACCGGATCACTAAGACCTAGTTTCCTACCTGCTCGACCCGTCGGTCTCGCAGTCAAGCATCCTTATGCCTTTATACAATCTGCATGATGTCCGACCATGCTTAGGATACCTTCGTACTCCTCCGTTACTCTTTGGGAGGAGACCGCCCCAGTCAAACTACCCAGCACACACTGTCCTCGATCCGGATTACGGACCTGAGTTAGAGCCTCAACTTTACAAGGGTGGTATTTCAAGGACGACTCCACCAAGACTAGCGTCTCGGCTTCAAAGTCTCCCACCTATCCTACACAAATAAAGTCAAAGTCCAGTGTGAACCTATAGTAAAGGTGCACGGGGTCTTTCCGTCTAGCTGCGGGTACACTGCATCTTAACAGCGATTTCAATTTCACTGAGTCTATGGTGGAGACAGTGTGGCCATCGTTACGCCATTCGTGCAGGTCGGAACTTACCCGACAAGGAATTTCGCTACCTTAGGACCGTTATAGTTACGGCCGCCGTTTACCGGGGCTTCGATCAGGAGCTTCGCCGAAGCTAACCCCATCAATTAACCTTCCGGCACCGGGCAGGCGTCACACCCTATACGTCATCTTACGATTTTGCAGAGTGCTATGTTTTTAATAAACAGTCGCAGCCACCTAGTTTCTTCGACCACCATCAGCTTAAAGAGCAAGTCTCATCACTAATGGTGGCGTACCTTCTCCCGAAGTTACGGTACCATTTTGCCTAGTTCCTTCACCATAGTTCTCTCAAACACCTTAGTCTTCTCGACTTATCCACCTGTGTCGGTTTGGGGTACGGTTTCTTATAATCTGAAGCTTAGAGGTTTTTCCTGGAAGCATGGTATCGACTACTTCCCACTCAAAGAGTGGTCGTTATCAGTTCTTGACCTTAAAAGATCCCGGATTTACCTAAGATCTAAGTCTACAACCTTGAACACGGACAACCGTCGCCGTGCTAGCCTAACCTTCTCCGTCACCCCATCGCAATTATAAGAAGTACAGGAATATTAACCTGTTTTCCATCGACTACGGCTTTCGCCCTCGCCTTAGGAGCCGACTCACCCTGCCACGATTAGCGTTGGACAGGAAACCTTGGATTTTCGGCGAAGAGGTTTTTCACCTCTTTGATCGTTACTCATGTCAACATTCGCACTTCTGATACGTCCAGCATGCCTTACAGCACACCTTCAACCGCTTACAGAACGCTCTTCTACCATCTTAAATAAATTTAAGATCCGTAGCTTCGGTTTATGATTTAGCCCCGTTATATCTTCCACGCAGGCCGACTCGACTAGTGAGCTATTACGCTTTCTTTAAAGGATGGCTGCTTCTAAGCCAACCTCCTAGCTGTTTGTGCCTTCCCACATTGTTTCCCACTTAATCATAATTTGGGACCTTAGCTGACGGTCTGGGTTGTTTCCCTCTCGACTACGGACGTTAGCACCCGCAGTCTGTCTCCCATGCTCGTACTCATTGGTATTCGGAGTTTGCATCGGTTTGGTAAGTCGGGATGACCCCCTAGCCGAAACAGTGCTCTACCCCCAATGGTAATACATGAGGCACTACCTAAATAGTTTTCGAAGAGAACCAGCTATCTCCGGGTTTGATTAGCCTTTCACTCCTATCCACAGCTCATCCCCTCATTTTTCAACATAAGTGGGTTCGGGCCTCCAGTCAGTGTTACCTAACCTTCACCCTGGCCATGGATAGATCACCCGGTTTCGGGTCTAATTCCAGCAACTGAGCGCCCTATTAAGACTCGGTTTCCCTACGCCTCCCCTAAACGGTTAAGCTTGCTACTGAAATTAAGTCGTTGACCCATTATACAAAAGGTACGCCGTCACAGAACAAGTCTGCTCCGACTGCTTGTAAGCACAAGGTTTCAGGTTCTATTTCACTCCCCTTGCCGGGGTTCTTTTCGCCTTTCCCTCACGGTACTGGTTCACTATCGGTCAGCTGAGAGTATTTAGCCTTGGAGGATGGTCCCCCCATGTTCAGTCAAGATTTCACGTGTCCCGACCTACTCGATTTCACTTTTATAAAATTTTCGCATACAGGGCTATCACCTACTATGGCCATACTTTCCAGTATGTTTTGCTAATTTTAAAAAAGCTTAAGGGCTAGTCCGGTTTCGCTCGCCGCTACTACCGGAATCTCTTTTGATTTCTTTTCCTCTAGGTACTTAGATGTTTCAGTTCCCTAGGTTTGCCTCTTATACCTATGTATTCAGTATAAGATAATGTGCTTATGCACACTGGGTTCTCCCATTCGGAAATCTCCGGATCAAAGGTTGTTTACCACCTCCCCGAAGCTTATCGCAAGTTACTACGTCCTTCATCGCCTTCAGCTGCCAAGGCATCCACCTTGTGCTCTTAATTACTTGATCATATAACCCTAAAAAAGGGTTATATACTTAATCTTCCTTTTTAAGCAGATTAAGTTTTTTTCGTTATTGTTTGAGAATAACTTAATAAAATTTTCTTCTATTAAATGCAGTGATCTACGTGTACATATCTAAAAGATATGACACTGGTGTAAATATCTAAAAGATATAAACACTAGAAAATTACATACCAAAACTTATAAAGAACTTCTTTTAATATATTTGATTACTCGTGTGGGCACTCTAGTACGAAAGTATCGTTAAGGAGGTGATCCAGCCACAGGTTCCCCTACGGCTACCTTGTTACGACTTTACCCCAGTCATGAAGCACACCGTGGTAAACGCCCTCCCTAAGGTTAGACTATCTACTTCTGGTGCAATCCACTTCCATGGTATGACGGGCGGTGTGTACAAGACCCGAGAACGTATTCACCGCGACATGCTGATTCGCGATTACTAGCGATTCCGACTTCATGGAGTCGAGTTGCAGACTCCAATCCGGACTACGAAGAATTTTCTAGGATTGGCACCACCTCGCGGCTTAGCGTCCGTCTGTATTCTCCATTGTAGCACGTGTGTAGCCCTATACGTAAGGGCCATGATGACTTGACGTCGTCCTCACCTTCCTCCGG
>ENA-UZXD01000631-UZXD01000631.1-metagenome-genome-assembly--contig:-Day-3-50m-contig-631_pt1 | contig 15024 bp, 16 predicted proteins | sample MGYA00260344_ERZ794904 | MGnify/ENA metagenome assembly ERZ794904 | reverse complement strand
CATCAGTTCTGTAAAATGATGCCATTTCAAAGCCTTCAAAATTGAAAGATTTGGTTATGGTTTGATGAAGGGATTCCAAATTAATATCATCATTAACCAAAACAGTTCTAATAATATCTTCTTCAGAATCTAAAACAATTCTAATTTTGTACATATTTTTTACAGTTTTCTTGAAGCAAAATTACAATATTTTATATGTATTTTTGTCTTGCAAACAAAATAGCATGGATAAAAGTAAAATTTTAAGTGTTTTTAATACTACTTCTAAAAACACGCTAATGGAAACTCTTGATATTGAGTATATTGATGTTGGAGAAGATTATTTAACAGCAAAAATGCCAGTAACTTTTAAAGTTCATCAACCTTATGGTCAATTACACGGTGGTGCCACTGCAGCTTTAGCTGAATCTGTAGGAAGTGCAGCTTCAAATTTTTTTATTGATCGAGAAAAACAAATTGTAAATGGAATTGAACTTACAATTAATCATTTAAAGAGTAAAAGAGAGGGAGTAGTTTATGCTACTGCAACTAATATTCACAAGGGAAGGTCAACGCATTTATGGGAGGTAAGAATTGTTGATGAACAAGATCAATTAATTTCTGTTTGTAAAATGACAAATATTATTCTTGACAAAAAATAAAATCATAATCTAAACTATTTCTTTTGAGTTTAATTTTTGAAAAAATTACAGCTTCTTATCATCAAAGTCTTCCTTTTGTTTGTTTTAAAAAGCCAAAAGCTTCAAAGTTAAAAGCTTATTTTGGAGAAAATACCGTTCTGAGTTATTCAACATCATTTAAAGAGCAAGGGTTTATATTTGCACCGTTTCATAATGAAAAAGCTTCAATTGTTTTTTTAAAAAACACATTTCAAATTGTTGAGGAACCTTTTTTAAAGAATAGAGTAACATTTCCTGAGAAAAAGTTTGATGCCCATAAATATGATAAAAAAAGCCATTTGGAGCTAGTTTTAGCTGGTATAGATGCTATAAAAAACAACTCATTTAAAAAAGTGGTACTCTCTAGAAAAGAAAATGTGAAGCTAACTTCATTTGATTTAGCAGAAGTTTTTGATAGACTACTTCAAAAATATGACAATGCATTTGTTTATGTATGGTTTCATCCAAAAGTTGGTTTGTGGCTGGGAGCAACTCCGGAAAGACTTGTCACCATAAAAAACAAAGAGTTCCATACTACAGCTCTAGCGAGTACGCAAAACTATAAGGGAGATTTAAATCCATTGTGGGGTGAAAAAGAAAAAAAAGAACACCAATATGTATTGGATTATATTATTTCACAGATAAAGGATCAGGAAAATGGAATTATACTAGAAAATTTTTCTGTTTCAGAAACGCACACGATTAGAGCTGGTAACTTACTTCATCTAAAGGCAGATATAAAAGGAAAAATTGAAAAGTTTGAGTTAAAAAACTTATTAACTACTTTACATCCTACACCGGCAGTCTGTGGCTTGCCTAAAGAAGCTGCTAAATCTTTTATTTTACAAAATGAAAAGTACGATAGAACCTATTATACTGGGTTTTTAGGTGAAATCAACGATAATTCAGTAACTGAACTGTTTGTGAATTTACGTTGCGTTGAAATTGAAAAAAATCTTGCAAAAATTTATGTTGGTGGAGGAATAACTGAAGAAAGTGATCCTGAAAAAGAATGGTTTGAAACTCACCTTAAAACAAGAACTATTGGGAGTATATTATAAAAAAAAGGCATCAATATAAAATTGATAGCCTTTTTAAAAATTGAATTTGAATAAAAATTATTAAATATCGTCGAAGCTCACATCAGTAAAACTTTCAGTTGTTTTTTTGTCCTCAATTACTTCTTCTTCTTTTTTGTAGTCTTTTTGATGACGTTCACTAATTACTTCAGATCCTTTTTCGTTTAGAATATAATCTGTAGCTTTTGTAAGCATTTCTCTAAAATCAGTAAAATCTTCTTTATACAAATAGATTTTATGTTTTTGATAATGAAAGGAACCATCATCGTGAGTAAATTTTTTACTTTCTGTAACTGTTAAATAATAGTCTTCTGCTTTGGTAGCTCTAACATCAAAAAAGTAAGTTCTTCTTCCTGCTCTTAATACTTGTGAAAATATTTCTTCTTGCTCAACTCTTTCACCCATAACCTTAAAATATAATTTTTGTTTAAAATTTCAAGAACAAATCTAATAAAATATTTTACTTGGCAAAATATACTACTGGTTTTCTTTTTCTAAAAGTTGTTGTTCATACAACTCTTTATAGTAACCATTTTCATTTATAAGTTGATTATGAGATCCTTGCTGAATAATTTCACCATCATCTAGTATGATAATTTTATCAGCATTTTTTGCTGAAGAGACTCTATGGCTTATGATGAAAGTTGTTTTATCTTTTGAAACACTTTCTAAATTTGCTAATATTCTTTCTTCTGTTTCTGTATCAACAGCAGACAAACAGTCGTCAAAGATTAGTATTTTAGGATTTTTAATAATGGCTCTAGCAATGGAAACTCGTTGCTTTTGTCCTCCAGATAAAGTTACACCTCTTTCTCCTAAAATGGTGTCATATTTATCATTAAATCCGTCAATGTTTTGATGGACAACTGCTTTTGTTGCTGCAGAAATAATTTCCTGTTTTGATGCTTTTTCAAATCCAAATTTAATATTATTTGAAATGGAATCTGAAAAAAGAAATGGATCTTGTGGAACAAAACCTATACCTTTTCTTAAATCAATTAAATTTATGTTTTTTATGGGGATATCATCAATTCTAATAGCACCACTAGAAACATCATAAAGTCTAGAAACTAAATTTACAATACTAGATTTTCCTGATCCTGTTTTACCAAGAATAGCTAAGGTTTCACCTTTCGTTATTGAAAAATTAATATTTTTAAGTGCCTTTATTTTTGTATCATCATAGGTTAGAGATACATCTTTGAATTCTATATTTCCATTTAATTTAAATGGCTTTGTACTGTTGTTTTTTATTTCAGGAACTTCTTTAAGAAATTCGTTGATTCTTTTTTGAGAGGCTTCAGCTTGTTGAACCATAGAGGTTACCCATCCTACAACTGCAACAGGCCAAGTTAACATATTGACGTATAATATGAATTCTGCAATGACTCCAATGGATATTTCACCGTTTATATATTGTTTACCACCTATATAAATAACCGTTAAATTACTTATCCCTATTAATAAAATCATTAAAGGAAAAAATAGTGCTTGAATTTTATATAAACTTATATTTTTCTCTTTACTCTTATCAGCTAGTTTATCAAAACCTGCAATAACCATGGGTTCTATTCCATATGATTTTACAACATTTACACCAGAGAAAAACTCTTGATTGTAGGTTGTTAATTTAGATAGATATTCTTGTACGATTGCACTTCTTTTATTGATGACTTTACTAATGTAAAATATTGAAATTGATAAAACAGGAAAAGGGATTAGTGTATACATAGTTAAAACAGGGTCTGTCTTTACCATTTGTGTAAAACCAACAATAAACAAAAAAATCATATTCATAGAATACATAATTGCTGGTCCAAAGTACATTCTAACTTTAGAAACATCTTCACTTATTCTATTCATTAAATCTCCAGTTCTATTTTTTTTGTAGAAATTTATCGAAAGTCTTTGGTATTGCTTATAAATTTCGTTTTTCAAATCAAACTCTATTAACCTGGAGGTTACGATAATCATTTGTCGCATAACAAAAGTTAAAAATCCTGCAAAAACAGATACTCCTACAATAAATAAAATATTCCATAACAATTGTTCTTTGACGATTGATTTGTCTAAAATATCCCCTTTCATATAGCTCTCCACAACGTTAAGAGATTTTCCAATTATTTTTGGAATTTGAAGTGCTAAAATTTTGGATAAAACAGTAATAAAAACACCTAATAATAGTCTCCATTTGTACTTTATAAAATACTTGTTAAGATATCTTAAAGATTTCATTAATTTTTTATTGTTGAATTTAAAATTTAATAATGTATAATAATGGAGCAATTAATTTGTTGTTATTTGAAGATATCGTATTTTTGACCATTATAAATTGTGAATAACACAAGAAATAATCTTTTATACCCAAATCCAACTTATGACATCAAAAATTATCGAAACTGACTTTTTAAAGAATGATCCCGTATTCGGACAACTATCTTTTGATAGCCATGAACAAATTGTTTTTTGCAATGACAAAGATACAGGTTTAAGAGCAATAATTAGTATCCATAATACAGTTTTAGGACCTGCATTGGGCGGAACTAGAATGTGGTCCTATCAAAGTGAATGGCATGCTTTAAATGATGTTTTACGTTTGTCTCGAGGTATGACTTACAAGTCTGCAATTACTGGTTTAAATCTTGGTGGAGGTAAAGCAGTCATTATTGGAGATGCTAAAACTCAAAAGAATGATAAGTTGATGAGAAGGTTTGGTGAGTTTGTAAATTCTTTGAGTGGAAAATACATTACGGCTGAGGATGTTGGTATGGAAACAAGAGATATGGATGTAATACGAGAGGTTACACCCTTTGTGACAGGAGTTTCAGAACATAATGGAGGTTCAGGAAATCCATCACCTGTTACTGCCTATGGGGTTTACATGGGTATGAAAGCTGCTGTCTGCCATAAATTTGGATCAGATAATTTAGAAGGTAAAAAAATATTAGTACAAGGTGTTGGTCATGTTGGGGAAACATTGGTTAAGTATATTACAGACGAGGGTGCACATGTAATTATTAATGATATTAATGAATCCCGCTTAGAGGAGTTGTCAAAAAAATATAATGCAAATGTAGTTTTAGGTAATGATATTTATAACTTAGACCTTGATGTATATGCTCCATGCGCATTAGGTGCTACAATTAATGATGAAACAATTCATAAATTAAATACAAAAGTAATTGCAGGTGCTGCAAATAACCAGTTGGCAGATGAGGTTAAGCATGGTAGGATTCTTAAGGAAAAGGGAATTGCTTATGCTCCTGATTTTTTAATTAATGCAGGAGGTATCATAAATGTTTATGGAGAATTAAAAGGGTACTCTAAAGAAGAGAGTGTCAAAAAAACTGAAAATATTTACAATACAACACTTGAAATATTTAAACTTTCAGATAAAGAAAACATCACCACGCATAGGGCAGCATTCAATATCGCACAAAATAGAATAGATAATTATAAAAAAGAGAGAAACTCTTAATGCACCTAAAGAAATAATTATATTTTTGCAAAGCGACTGATTTTCTATCTTTCGCTTTTTTTATTAAAAAATAAGTTCTTTAAATGATTAATAGAAGACATATTCGAGTTAAGGTAATGCAATCAGTCTTTGCAATGATTAAATCTCATGATGATGATATTGTAAAAGAGGAAAAATTTTTAAAATTTAGCATAAAAAAAATGTTTGATTTATATGTTTTACTTTTTAAGCTTTTGATTGAGGTTCAAAATTTAGCTGAGCAAAAACAGGAAATTTCAAAGAAAAAACATTTAGTTACGGATGAGGATTTATCTCCAAACAGAAAATTTGTAGAAAATAAATTAATAAAAAAATTAGTGGAAAGTAGCTCTTTATCTCTTCATATTGAAGCTCAAAACCTAAATAATTGGTCTACTGACGATGAGTATGTAAAGCTTATTTGGGATAAATTAAGAAATAGCACCCTATATAACAATTATCTCAATTTGGAAGACGATTCCTTTTCCATTGATAAAAACTTTGTAATTGATTTTTATACAGATATTATAGCTCCAAACACAAAATTGGCGGAATATTTTGAGGATGAAAATATTACATGGGTAGACGATATTCCTTTCGTTAACACCTGGGTTGTCAGAACACTCAAAAAACAAAAAGAAACCAGTGCTTTTTCGTTGGGAAATCTTTACAAAAATAAAGATGATTCAGATTTTGTGTCGGAGTTATTTAAAAAAGTCATTTTAAATCATCATACTTTTGAAAATGACATCAAAATTCACACACCTAACTGGGAGTCTGATAGAATTGCTGATATGGATATGATTCTTATCAAAATGGGTGCATGTGAATTTTTAAACTTTCCCATGATACCGACAAAGGTTACTATTAACGAATATATTGAAATTGCAAAAGATTATTCTTCCGAAAAAAGCAGTTACTTTGTTAATGGTGTATTAGACAAGCTATCACGAGAGTTTGAAAAAGATAAAAAATTCACTAAAGTTGGACGAGGATTATTATAATTTATTATTTTTACAAAAATTAATTATTATCATGAAAAAATTATTACTACCATTTATTTTATCATTGTCAGTCGTTTTTATTACTTCTTGTAACAAAGAAAGTGCTTCTGTTAAAGTAAAGAAGCAAAACTTGCAAACTGCAAAAGAGAGAGATGTCGAAATCAGTAAAGGTGCTGCAGAAATTAAATTTGATATTACTGAATACGATTTTGGTACAGTAAACGAAGGTGAAATTGTTGAAGCAAAATATATGGTCACTAATGCTGGAAAAACAGATTTAATAATATCGAATGTTCAAGCCTCTTGTGGATGTACAGTTCCTGTATGGCCTAAAGATCCAATTAAGCCAGGGGATTCAGCAGAAGTTCTTGCTAATTTTAACACAGCAGGTAAGCCAAACAGACAAGCCAAAACCCTAACTTTATTTACGAATACTGCTAAAGGTAGAGAGGTGTTAAAATTAAAAGGTTCTGTCACACCTAAAACACCTAAAAACTAATAATGTTTCAAAAAATACTTTTACAAGTTTCTTCTCCATCAGAAGGTTTTGGGGGCATGATGCTACCTATGCTAGCACTTTTAGTTGTTTTTTATCTGTTTATGATATTACCTCAAAACAGAAAACGAAAAAAAGAGAAAAAATTTATAACTGAATTGAAAAAGGGTTCTAAAGTAGTCACTTCAAGCGGTATTCATGGTAAGTTAACTGAAATGAATGAAAAAGATGGTACCGTTACTATTGAAACTGGTGCAGGAAAAATAAAATTCGAACAGGCAGCAATTTCTGTTGAATTGAGTAAAAAATATGCTCCTTCCCCAGCTAAGAAATAATTTTTATATCCAAAATTAATAAAAGTGAACTATTTATAGTTCACTTTTTTTGTGCTTAATTTTGTCTTTGAACATAGATTAATTAGCTTGCGAATAAATACGTTAACTAATGAGCCAGAACAACACAGGAATTAATAAAATGTATTCTTCATTTATTTTGTTTTTTCTACTTTCAGTCGTTTTTTGGTTTATGACCAAATTATCTAAAGAATATGTGGGTACCGTAAAATTCCCTGTCATATATAACAATCTGCCAGACAATAAATTACTTCAAGAAAATCCTTTAGATTTTATCGAAATATATGTCAAGACTTCTGGGTTTAAATTAATTTCGACAAAAATTTCACCCAACAAACTTGAAATTGATGCCTCTAATATTTATTATAAATCTTTGACAGATTATTATTTATTAGTTTCTCAGCAAAAATTAGCGATTCAAAAGCAAATGACTACAGGTGTTGAAATAGATCATTTTATTAGCGATTCAATTGCATTTAATTTGGGTTTATTGAAGGCTAAAAAAATTCCAGTAAACTTATTAACTGATTTTACTTTTGCTGATGGCTACGAATTGAAAGAAGCTGTTAACATTAATCCTGATTCAATATTAATAAAAGGTCCAGAATCTATATTGGATACCATCTCTTTTGTTTCAACTACTCTTTTTCAAAAAAAACAGCTCAATTCATCAATTAAAGAAATTATTAGCATACGAAAATTTTCTAAAGAGTCTAATATTAGAACGCAACAAGATAAAATTGAAATTTCAGCCATTGTAGAGGAGTTTACAGAGGGTGAAGTTGAGGTTCCTGTAGCCCTTATAAATCCACCCAACAACAAATCAATTAACACGTTTCCAAAACTTGTGAAAATAACTTACAAAGTTGCTCTTTCCAATTTTAACAAGGTAACAAGTTCAGCCTTCTTGATTGAATGTGATTATAATATGTCAAAAGCCAATAATTTACCTTATCTAATTCCGAAATTAGTTGAAAGTTCCTCATTGGTGAGAAATGTAAGAATAGCACCATTAAAAATTGATTTTATAATTAATAAATAATATGATAATTGGTATAACAGGGGGTATAGGTAGTGGTAAGTCTCTGGTAGTAAATGAGTTGTGTTCTTTTAATAATACAGTTTACTATCATGCTGATGAGGAGGCAAGACACTTAATTAATAGCTCTGTCACCATTAAAAGTAAAATTATTGAGGTATTTGGTAAAGAAAGTTATTGCAATAACAAATTAAACCGTAAATATATTTCTGAATTAGTTTTTAAAGATTCTGTATTATTGGGAAAGTTAAATGGTATTATTCATCCTGAAGTAAAAATTCATTTTGCTAATTTTATAAAAAATCAACAAACAAATGCATTTATTTTATATGAAAATGCAATTTTATTTGAATCAAACAGCGATTTACTGTGTGATGTAATAATTTCAATAAATGCTCCAAAAGAATTAAGAATAAAAAGGGTCATGGCTAGAGACAAAGTAGCGGAAAAACAAGTTAAAGCTGTTATGAAAAATCAATGGTCAGATGCTAAAAGAAATTTATTATCAAATTATTATATTAAAAATATTGATAAAGGAGAAACATTGTTAAAAATTAAAAAAATATTTAATAATTTAACACAAAATCATTAATATTTTTAATAAATTTCCCATTTAGTGTTAAAATTTACTTAAATACTTAAGTTCTTCTGTTAATCAACGTTAAATAAAAACATTGGAATGTTTTATAATCCTATTTTTGAGTGATGGGAAAGAAAATTTTTGTTCTAATAGTAGTTTTAATGAGCATTTCTTTAATCGGAATTGTTGCTGTACAATTGTATTGGATAAATAATACCATAGAAAGTAGAAATATTCAATTTCGGGGCGATGTAAAAAAAGCCTTAGCAAGAGCTTCTGAACGCCTAGAAGTAAAAGAGGAAGCTGTTTTTTACAACAAAATTGAGGGTTTTATAAAAACAAAAAGGTTTTTAAATAAAGCGCAGATAAAAAACTTTTTAATTCAACAGATCGATACTACAAGTAAAAGTCGATTCTCTTTTGGAACAACAATTATTGAGGAAGATTTTAAAATACCAGTATTGGAAATACTTGAAAAAAATGGGTTTTATGACAATGATTCAATTGTAATCAAAAAACTTACCAAAAAAAGAGATTTTTTTAAAGGAACTTTTATTTCAGGTGATAACGAGTTTAAGACTGTTTTCAATGAAAAAAAAATATCATCTATAGATAGTGAGAATTTAGATAGAAAATTACTTTCTGATGTATTTAAAGAATTTTATAAGAAGACTTTTCCTATTGAAGATAGAATTAACAACAGAGAGCTAAATGTTATTTTAAATGAAGAATTAAAGAAAAACAATATTAATATTAATTATAAATATGGAGTTTATAATAATGGTTTAGCCACAAAACTTAAATCTGGATACTATACCATTAATCCCGTTAAAAGTCAAAGTTATCCCTTATTCATAAACAATGAAGGAATTAGTAATTATACATTATACATTGATTTTCCGGATAAGAACAAGCATATTTTATCAGATATTTCATATATTTTGTTGTTGTCGCTATTTTTCATTTTTATTATAGTTATTGCCTTCTCTAGTTCTCTATATCAATTAGTAAAGCAGAAAAAAATATCTGAAATAAAGACAGATTTCATCAACAACATGACACATGAATTTAAGACACCTATTGCTACAATAAATCTTGCTTTAGATTCTATTAAAAATCCGAAGATTATAAACGACCAAGATAAAGTTTTTCGTTACTTAAAAATGATTAGAGATGAGAATAAAAGAATGCACGGTCAAGTAGAAAATGTTTTACGAATCTCTAGATTGGAGAAAAATCAAATTGAAATCAGTACAGAAGCATCAGATTTACATGATGTAATTGATGATGCTATTTCTCATGTAAGTCTTCTTACGCTAGATAAAAAAGGTTCAATAACTACTCACCTTGAGGCGCTTCAATCAGAAATTTTAGCCAATCAATTCCATATGACAAATGTTTTGGTCAACATTCTTGAAAATGCATTAAAATATTCTGAAGATAAACCAAAAATTGATGTATTTACTGAAAGTACAAACAAAAACTTATTGGTTAAAATTGAAGATAAAGGAATAGGAATGAGTAAAAATGTTCAAAAACATATTTTTGATAAATTTTACAGAGAACAAAAAGGGAATATTCATGATGTTAAAGGTCATGGTTTAGGCTTAGCCTACGTAAAAGAAATTATTGATATCCATCACGGAACGGTTTTTGTTGATAGTGAAAAAGGAAAAGGAAGTACATTTACAATTAAATTACCACTAATTTAAAAAAATAAACATGGGAAGTAAAAAGATTTTATTAGTAGAAGATGATCCAAATTTTGGAACAGTATTAAAAGATTATTTAGCATTAAATGATTATAACGTTACACATGCAAAAGATGGTATTGAGGGGTTAATTATGTTTAAAAACAATGATTTTGATCTTTGTATTTTGGACGTTATGATGCCAAGAAAAGACGGATTTTCTCTTGCTCAGGATATTCGATCTAAAAACAAAGAAATTCCAATCATATTTTTAACAGCAAAAACACTTAAAGAAGATGTTTTAAAAGGGTATCAAGTTGGTGCAGATGATTATTTAAATAAACCATTTGACTCAGAAGTTTTGTTGTTTAAAATTAAAGCGATTTTACAGAGAAAAGAATCAGATACTTCAGCCGAAAATGAGCAATTTGAATTTAATATTGGTGGTTTTTTCTTCAATTCTAAATTACGTCATTTATCTGTTGGTGAAGAAGAACCACAAAAATTATCACCAAAAGAAAGTAAGCTTCTACGAATGTTAGCATTGCATAAAAATGATTTGATGCCAAGAGAACTTGCTTTAACAAAAATATGGAGAGATGACAATTACTTTACATCTAGAAGTATGGATGTTTATATTGCAAAACTTAGAAAATATTTAAAAAATGATGATACTGTAGAAATTTTAAATATACATGGAGAAGGGTTCAGATTAGTGGATAAAAACTAACCCTCCTGTTTTTTTAGATAGTTTTATGGCATTTTTTGTTAAAGTTTATGATGAAAACCCGAATACTACAGAAATTAATAAGATAGTAGGAATTCTTAAAAAAGGTGGACTTATTATATATCCAACAGATACTGTTTATGGATTGGGTTGTGATATCACCAATGCAAAAGCTGTAGAAAAAATTGCAAGAATAAAAGGAGTTAAGGTAGATAAATCTAATTTCTCATTCATCTGTAATGATTTAAGCCATCTTTCTGATTATGTAAAGCAAATTGATACGCCGACCTATAAGCTTCTTAAAAGAGCATTACCTGGCCCTTATACTTTTATACTTCCCGGCAGTAAATCATTACCTAAAGTATTTAAAAAGAAAAAAACGGTAGGAATTCGTATTCCAAATAATAATATAGTCAGAGCCATTGTTGAGGCTTTAGGAAATCCAATTATATCTACTTCTATTCATGATGAGGATGATGTTATTGAATATGCTACTGATCCAGAGTTAATATTTGAAAAATGGAAGTATTTAGTAGATGGTGTTATAGATGGCGGTTATGGAGATAACTTAGCATCTACAATTATAGACCTCACAGATTCTATACCTAAAATAATAAGAGAAGGTAAAGGAGCCACGGATATTTTATAGTTTTACCGTAAATTTTTAAATTGTTTTCTTCTCAATATAAAATATTGCCAAACTACACTTGTGTGAAGATTATAGTTGTATTTTTTTTGTAACCTTTTTCTTTTCTGTAAAAATTTATAAAAATTTTTATACACACTCAAATGTGCTCTAACAATAGCCCATGTGTGAATGGGTCTGAGTTCTACTAAGAATTTAACTCCTGCAACACCATCCAATATTAAACGAGAAAAAACAATAAATAGAAACCACTGCTTAGGTACATTTTTTATGACATTAAGTAAACTATTTCTAAAGTTTAAGAATGTTTTTTGAGGATTAGTTTCTTGTAGAGTAGCTCCTCCTACATGATAAACAGTGGAGTTTCCAACATATTTCACATCATATCCTTCGTTTTGAGCTCTCCAACATAAATCAACTTCTTCTTGATGAGCAAAATAGTCTTCATCAAATCCATTTAAAAGGTGATATACCTTAGACCTTATGAAAAAACAAGCACCTGACGCCCAAAAGATTTCTGTAATGTCGTTATATTGATTTGTATCTCTTTCTAGATCATTAAATACACGCCCTCTACAATATGGATAGCCATATAAATCTATAAAACCACCTCCAGCACCTGCATACTCAAAAGTTCCCTTCTGTTTATAATCGAGTATTTTTGGTTGAATTATGGCAGTATTTTTTTCTTTTTTAAAAATTTCTAAAATGGGAGAAATCCAATTTTGAGATACTTCAATATCTGAATTTATCAAACAATAGATATCTGCATCAATACTTTTTAAAGCATCATTGTACCCTTTGGCATAACCACCATTAGTGGTGTTTTCTACAACATGAACTAAAGGAAAAAATTCTTTTATATAAGCAATAGAATTGTCTGTACTTGCATTGTCAGCAACATAAATGTCTGCTAATTCTGAACTAAAATTAACGATAGAGGGTAAAAATTGTTCTAACAATTTTTTACCGTTCCAGTTTAATATGACTATTGCTGTTTTCAAGTTTACAAATCTAGTACATCTAAATCGTTCTTGTTACTAAATAGATGCTAAAATTAGTAGCTTGGAATATCTTCTAAAAAAATATANNGTTTGTTTGGTAGTATCTATTTGACAGAAATAATGAGCTAATCCATTGGTTACCATTAAATAATTTGAATTTGCAGTGAGGTTATATCGTGCAATTTGGTCGAAAGTAGCTTGTGTTATTTTTACACTAGGGGCCTTACATTCAATTAATACTTCAGGAGTACCTTGTTTATTAAATACCACAATATCTGTTCTTTTTATTCTTGTATTTATTTTGAGTTGTTTTTCTACAGTAATTAAAGAAATAGGGTAGTTTTTTTCTTTAAGTAAGAAATGAACTACATGCTGTCTCACCCATTCTTCAGGAGTTAAAATCACATATTTTTTTCTAATGATATCAAAAATAAGTGTCTTATTTTCGCTAGATTTGAGTTTAAATGCATAAGATGAGAAATTTAGTTTTTGCATGGGGTTAAAAGTAGTAAAAACTGGTCAATGTTTTTGCATGTTACATAAGTAGATATTGTATGAATGAAATAAATCAAATAGTTTCTGATATTAAAAAAGGAGTAGTAAAGCCCATCTATTTTTTAATGGGTGAGGAGCCCTATTACATAGATAAAATATCAGATTTTATTGAGGATACTATTCTAGAGGAAGAAGAAAAAGGTTTCAATCAAACAGTGATGTATGGTAGAGATGTTTCTGTTGAAGATATTATAGGAGCAGCCAAGCGTTTTCCAATGATGGCTGAAAAGCAAGTAATTATTGTAAAAGAAGCTCAAGATTTAAGTAGAACTATAGATAAATTAGCTTCCTATGCGAGTAACCCTCAACCCACTACGGTATTGGTACTTAATTATAAGTATAAGAAATTAGACAGACGTAAGGCCTTGTTTAAAGCTATTCATAAAATTGGGTTGGTATTTGAAAGCAAACGCTTGTATGAAAATCAAGTTGCAGATTGGATAAGAAGAGTACTTGGGGGTAAAAACTACCAAGTAGAACCCAAAGCTGCTCAAATGTTAGTGGATTTTTTAGGAACAGATTTAAGTAAGATTAATAATGAGTTAGAAAAACTTATTACTATTTTTCCTCAGAATACTATTATTACTCCTGAACATATAGAAGACAATATTGGTATTTCTAAAGACTTTAATAATTTTGAATTACGTAAAGCTGTAGGAGAAAAAAATATTTTGAAAGCCAATCAGATTATACAGTATTTTGCCCAAAATCCCAAGAGTAATCCATTAGTAATGACTATTTCTTTATTAAATAGTTTTTTTACTCAACTCTTAATTTATCACGGATTACAAAATAAATCTAGAGATCAGGTAGCTAAATCTTTGGGTATAAGACCCTTTTTTGTAACTGACTATGTAACTGCAGCTCGAAATTATCCGATGCGTAAGGTAGCTCAAGTTATCTCCATGTTAAGAGATGCTGATGTAAAAAGTAAAGGAGTAGGGGCTAGCCAATCACATAAAGATATTTTAAAGGAGCTCCTTTTTAAAATATTACATTAATAAAATTACAAAAAATTTTTACTCTGTCTTTTTAACCTTGTCAGCTACAATAGTAGCTTCTCTGTTAGCTACTTCCCATGCGGTATGAAAAACAAGTCGAGTCCTTGTTTCTAATTGCTCATAATTAATTTTATCTGGTGTATCCGTTTCTTTATGATAATCTGCATGTGTTCCATTGAAATAAAAGATGATGGGTACATTTAATTTTGCAAAATTATAATGATCAGATCTGTAGTAAAATCTATTAGGGTCATTTTCATCATTGTATTTGTAGTCTAGTTCTAAAGAAGTGTATTTAGTATTCATAGCTTCGGAAACCTCATGTAAAGAGGTGCTTAATTTATCAGAACCAATTAAATACACATAGTTTGGATTCCCCTTGTGCCTTTCATCTACTCGTCCAATCATATCTATATTTAGATTAGCAATGGTGTTAGCTATAGGAAAAATTGGATTTTCTGTGTAGTAACGAGAGCCTAATAAACCTTTTTCTTCTCCAGTAACATGCAAGAATAAAATAGATCTTTTTGGGCCATGTCCATCATTTACAGCTTTTTTAAAGGCCTCTGCTATTTCCAATACAGCTATGGTTCCAGATCCATCATCATCGGCTCCGTTAAAAACTTCCCCATCTTTATTCATACCTACATGGTCTAAATGCGCTGAAATAACAATAATTTCATCTGGTTTTTCA
>ENA-UZXD01000953-UZXD01000953.1-metagenome-genome-assembly--contig:-Day-3-50m-contig-953_pt1 | contig 15495 bp, 29 predicted proteins | sample MGYA00260344_ERZ794904 | MGnify/ENA metagenome assembly ERZ794904 | reverse complement strand
TCGCTTTGTGGACGCTTGGTATAATCATGTGCAAGCATTGGCTTAAACTTTTCATACGTATCAATTTTGCTTACGTCTTCAAAGTATTCTTTATCAGCTTTTTTAGTCCATTCAGCTTGGGCTTCGAACTCAGCTTGGCTCTTAGCAGTGGTAGCATTTGAACGTCCTATGTTTTTAGCTTCACTCATGTTCCAAACACTGGTGATCTTCTCACCATCAACTAACCCGCTAATACTGCGGATACCTGCTGTATCTTCATTGTCGTATCCAAACTCTATAGTCCAAATACGAACTTTGCCTTTTGAATCTCTTTTGTAAAGGCTGTTTAAACTAACTATATTCTGCATTATTCTCACCTCTTTTATTTAAACTCTCTAACTATCAATATACTATTTTATAATATTTGTCAATAAAAGAATAAATAAATATAGCAAGGATATCGTCATGAAAAATTTAAAAGAGTACCTTAAAGAAACCCAAATTAATGAATTTGAAGGTAAAACCATTAAAGCATATAAATTATTCAATACAAAAGGTGGAAAATTATATCCATTATATGTGAATAAAAATATACCAGTAGAAATGGGTGTATGGAAAACTGCTGAAGAAGGTGAACGTGCTAAAGATAATAAAAGTGGTGGAAGAATGGTTAAATCTAAATTAGGTGATTTAGCATATCGTCCAGGTTGGCATGCAGGTGATTATCCAATGGCAACACATATTGGTGGTAAGAGTAAAGGCAAAGGTCAAGCAGAGCCAGATTACAGACCAGATAACCAAGTATGGGCAGAAGTATTAATGAGTGCCGAAGTTGATTGGCAGGCGAGAGCTGATGCAAAAGGTACTGTATTAAAAAGTGGACCGTTTAAAGGTCAAATTAGTGCAAAAAGTAAAGCTATTACTGACCAAATACCATTGGACGGACATTATAGATTTAAAACAAATAATAACATGACAGGAAACTGGATTATTTCTGGTAACATGATGATTAACAGAGTACTATCAGATGATGAAGTTAAAAAAATTAATGCAAAGGGTGGATATGCAGACCTTCCAAGATTATCTGAATTAAAGGCCGCTGAAGCAGAAAAAGCTAAATCAGAACCCACTGATAAATTTCCAGCAAACACTAGTGCTACGCAAGGAAAAAGAATGGGTCCTGATGATTATTCAATTGACGATCTCAAAACATTATCTGGAATTAAACCAAGTTAATTATTAACTAACACTATCCAATGCTTTAGCATACAGAGGGAACATAGTACAATCTGTCATTCCTTCTAATAGTGCAAGCATTTCCTTTTGGTATACTTTCCAAAAACTAGGATCATTTTCTTTGATGTCCTGACTGTTATCCAATATATCAGCCAGTTTAACAAACTGTGCATCAACACTGCCACAGAGTGTGTGCTCCATGTCTATTGATTTTCTGGTTGCTCTATTACCATCATAGGAACAAGACACATCTGTAAGGTCTGAAACCAAATCAGCGATAGTATCGCCAAACATGTCACGAATAGTATCAATGTCAACTTGTGTATCCTCCACAACATCATGTAGGTAAGCGGCGGCAATCTGATCGTCACTGCCTCCATATGTTCTAACAATATCAGCAACTCTCTGAGGATGAACAATGTAAGGTGCACCATCATACTTTCTTTTTTGTCCAACTGCGGCGTGTGCTGCGGTGGCAAATGCAAATGCTTTATCAATTACAGACATTTTCAACTCCGTTTGTTTAATTTATATACATGTTTTAACACCAATACGTATTGGTGTCAACTGTTTTTATAATATTAAAAGTAGTGCAATAATTGGTGTAATACCTAACATACCAATTATTGCACAATGTATTGTTCTCCATAACGCTACTTGAGTCATTTTATTTCCTTATTTCAAGTAATGTGGGCCAGTCCATGCTACATTGTATTCACCAAAAACATTGCCACGTGCAGCGTTACGAGCTGGAGCATTATAACCTGCGGCTTTAAGGATATCACCTTTAACAAACTTTTTATCGTTGTCTGTGTTAACAATAAAGCCCCAAACACCTCCGCCTCGGATTAGTTTGATATACTTACTGCCTTCTTTAACAGTAAAACTATTTTCAAAGTTAGCAAGTTCTTTAGCAAAGTAGCTACCTTCTTCTGGTTCACCACGTCCGCCGGCAGTTGCAAATTTAACATAGTCTGCTTTGGCTTTTTGGATCAATGTTTGAATCTGTTCTTGCATTTTAGTACCTCATTTGTTTAACTTACTCACACTTTATAGCACCAAGACGTTTTGGCGTCAAGCAGTTTTTTCACTTTTTTTCACCTTTTTTATGTAAATATACTTGTAGGTTTAAAACCTATCTAACTGAAAAAGGAGGTATATAATGGATATACTGAATAAAGTAAGAGCGTGGGCCGGAGGACTAGCTGATCTTGGTATCAGCATCGCGGCATTAATGATCGTAGTAGAAGTACTAGGCGTTGGTGCAATCCCATTTTTTCCAGAAGTGAGTGTTATTGCAAATGTTAGTAGTATGCTCGGTTCACTTGGAGCGGAAGGCCTAATGGGCTTAATCGCAATCTGGGTGTTATATCAAATCTGGGAACGCAAATAACATGAAATAAAAGACTGAAAACCCTGGCAGGAAATCAGCCTTTTTATTTTTCAACTATTATAATAAGTCTTAGAACGATGATTGTTAACTATACGATCATAGTGATACGGATCTAGATTTAAGTTACTAGCCATTTTATTTGCATCATCTAAAGTATGACAGATACTATGAGTATACTTACTAGCTATCATTACTGCCCATTTAGTTTTACCATGTCTGTTTTGTATTTCTTCTACTGTAAAGTCTTTTCTATCTTCGGGATTCATTTAATTTTCCTTATTAAGCCACACACTCGTATGGCTTGTTCCACTTACCAACATTAATGTCAGTGTAGTGCGAACGACTAAAGTAATCAGTCATTGCATCATCATTATTAAAGTACTTTGGACCTTTCATAGCAGCTACAAGCTCTACTAGGAAGTCACTAGCGGCACCGTATGTTTCAGGATAGCAATCATTGACTTGAATGTATCCATCATTTTCATAGTATGGTGTTCCACGGCGTTCTGCGATCTCCATATTCTTTTTATTAGCTTCGCCAATAAAGTCAATTGGACCGCTCTTAATGTTTACACAAATTGTTGAGTGATTATTAACACTAATGCTGGCTTTGGTTTTGTACTTTTTCAGTACAGCTTTAATGCCTGGTGCTAATTCTTTTTTCATCGCTTGTGATACATATGCCATTTTGATCTTCTCCGTGTTACGTTGTTTCTATATACATGTTCTAACACCAATACGTCTTGGTGTCAACAACTATTAAAGAAAATCTACATTAAAACTTAAACTAATTCTATCTTGATCCCATTGGTTTATACGTGTACCATGTTGTAACCATCCTGGAAATAGATACAAAGATTGCACTCCTGGCGCCATATCGTGTTGGCTTGGCGAATTGACCATTAAATTTGTTGCTCTTGCGACTGCATTAGGGTTTATAAAATAAATGTTACCAGCAAGATCAGTATGAGTTTTAATATAATAGACACCAGAAATATCTGATGTTCCGTGGTCATGCATCCTAGCATATTCACCAGGTGCAGTACTGGTTAACCAACTGGATGTAATTTTCCATCCATTATGTACTGACTGTAACTGATCAGTATATTCTTTAACACACTCATTAATTCTATCTATTAAATGATAACATCGATGCTTATGTAGTATATTTTCTTCAAAGGTAGGATCACTGAGACTGTGAGTATTTTTCTCCCAGCCAGGATGTTTTGAAAATCCAGTTTGTAGGGCTTTCTCGTATAACCATTCTGCCTCAGTCTGTATATTTTGACCTTCCTCGAACCCAACAACATGGTCATAAATTAGTATTGGAAATAGTTGCATATTAAATTCCTTTATCAAATAATTTTTTTAGTTTTGTATAGCCGCCTCTGAACCATATCCAAGGTCGAAATAATCTGCGCCATTCTTCCCAAGTAACTGTTTTAATCTCAATATTTATATCTTTATCTGTTAATGGTAATAGATAACAAATTGGAGTTCCTGGCTCTATTGTGAATGTCTTAGTTTCTTTACTTTTTGGTATGAATAGATTAACATGCGCTGAGTGTTGAAATTTAAATTCTAATTTCCCAGGCAATACTGTATAATTAGAAAATTCATTCCGATGCCAAGTTGCATCCAGCAATAAAAACTCTGTTCTATCATTACAGACTGACAGCCAAGGACTTTTTAATTTTAAATGTATACTATCACTAAAATTATTTCCATACTGTACACTTGGATGAGTTTCAGCCTGTTCACTTAGTTCTTGGTCAGTATTAACACCAGCTATCTCTATTTTCCTAATTCGAGTGTCATATGTGATTTTTATTTCTTTCCACATAGGTATAGCAATAGCAGTACTTAATAAGTCAACAAACCCTGGACACGTTTTCATAGTTGGTACAATATCATGTAAACTTCGACTTGTGTCTGATTTGGATTCTTTTAATGATCGCCACCAATCTGGATAAAGTTTAGTTCGAGGAGCAAATACTTCAGCGAATACTGGATTATCTTTTTGGTAGAATGTTAATATTGTTTCTTTATTTTTCATAAGCATATATAAATTGTAACATAAAGATAATTATTGTCAATAAAAAAGGCACAAGTGATGTGCCTTTGATTACTTTATGCTATACGTTGTAGTTCAGCTTCGTCTTCTTGATCCATTTCGGTAAACTCGTCGTCTTCAAACAGATCATCATCTTCATAATCATCTTCATAATCATCTTCATAATCATCTTCATATCTAGTTGATACATCTGCTAGTGACATCATATGTGCAAAAACTACGCCACATACTCCAAAACCAACAATTAAAACTACAATGTCTATTAAGTTGTTTAGTGCGATACTAAGGTCCATTATCTGTCTCCTACATCTATACACATTGCTACAATAGCAACTACTACAGGAATTGCAACCATTAAGATAACAATTTCATTAGTCATCTTCATACTCCTCATCGTCATCTTCGATAAACAGTTGACCTGTGTTGTTGGCTACGAACAACCAACCTAATACACCTGAGCACATTAAGAAACCTGGCATTAGTGCATCTAATGCAATAAGCCAAATACCTAAGCCACCAAATACTACTGCGAACATAATCCATAATGGGTTAATTTGCATTATTTGTCCTCCTTGAACATATCTACGAACATCCATGCTAGTCCTACCAACGGAATAGCTATGCTTATTACTATAACCATTACTAGCAGTTCTAACATTGTTGTTCCTTTGTGTTTGTTTAACTTATACTAATAATATAAGGCAAGAACTCATACTTTGCAACCTAGCAAAAGTAGAATTTACTATATAAAAAGTATGGGTTTAGAGATTTTCTTCCATATGCTGGATAAAATTATCCCAGTCTCTGCCGTACATTTTGTAAAATATACGATCTTCTGCACTGAATAACACTAACCAACTCTTGTCAAAGAAGTAAGGATACTGCATGTATCTGTCCATTAGTAGTCTGATACGTGGAGTAATTTTTATTTTGGGTAGTTTGAAATCTTCTCGTTCGATGTCCATACTACAAATAACATGAAGGCCCAACTTGGTTAAGCTGAGCCCTGTGTCATGTCTATAATTTTTAAACAAATCTTTGATAGTGGTTTGTGGACGAGTACGCTGTGCATGCTCTAGTATTTGTTTATACCATTCCTTGTTCACCATCATCTTCTACAATTGTTTCACCATTTAATAGTTTTACTACTGTAAACTGATTTGTTTTGAACAGTTTGTTTAGCCGACTTGCTAGGTTAAAAGCATGCCCACTGTTGCTAAAACTTACTTTTTTATACTTGGGGCCGGGGAAGTTTACTAAACTATTTAGGCTTCTAAGATTAATAGGTTTACCTTCATAATATACAGCATAGATTGCTCCGGCTGCTAGTATCTGCTCACTACGATAACTTTTAGGATCCGTAAATTCCATTAGTATTTTTGGTTTAGGTCTTGCCATATCATTCTCTACTGCTTTAATGTATTTAGTTAAAACAGCATAGAATGGTGTTGTTATGTATATGTAAATAACATTGTAATCAGAGGAGAAATATATGTTACATCACACAGAATCAATGATTCGTCTATGGGAAGACATGGATCGTCAAGCCAGCCAAATGGAACAAGAAGTCAAAATGATGCTCGAAATGGAAGGTCGCAGTTGGGGTATTGAACTTGACAGGCGTAAAAATGCTAGAGCACTGATGGAAGAATTAATCGCACATCAAAATAGTATACAAGAAAGTGCATCAGACATGAATACAGAAATGACATGGGCGTATGTACCATCAGATACTGTTTCTTATGATACTACTATGCCAAATGATTACCAACCATATACGGGCGGCAACGACCATAATCCAAATAACGATCCGTCACAATCTTAATTGATAGTGGGGGTTTAATAACCCCCACCATTGCCTAGTATTTGAATAAATTTTTCTGCAAAAATGTTTTGATGGTAGTCGTCACAGTGTGTCAAGTCTCTTGCTCGATGTAAATGATTGGTATCGTAAACTGTTTGCTGTCTTAGTTTAGCATCCATTTCCAGCCATAACAATTTACTTCCGCTAGCAAGGCACATTTGTCCTAGAATATGTTTGACCATTATAGTTTTTGCTGTAGTAAAACTATCATTGTTGCCGAGCCAGTTAAACCAATGTTCTATTTTCTTTTTTGGATTTCTTCCTAGTGTAGCAAGTATATGTTTGATATCTTTGCTCCAAGGTGCAAGCGTAAAAATACCCGTCGGTCCACCTTCTGGAAGACTACTTTCTTTCATAATCATAAAACGTTCACGATGAGGAGCCAATACAGCAACTATCTTAGGCTTATGTCTCATAATAACACTACTGGCTATTATCATCGACTGTTCTTGACTAGCACCACAGAATCCTAAATTACAATAATTATCTACGTTTAATTGTAATTTTTCAGTAAGTTGATACCCCCATGTGTGTTCATGAGGAATGCCCATTCCAAATGTATGACTACATCCAAGAGTCATTAGATCAATCTGATCGTAGGAGTTTTTGCATCTAAATCCTTGATTAATTTCGTAGCTTATATCTGTCAGCGTATAGTTTGTATAAGTGTTATCAACAAACCTCTGCTTTATTGGATTGATAAATTCTTCGTATTCGATTTCAGTATGAAAGTTTTTTTTATAAGGGTGTGATTGCAAGAACCATGGAAAACTATGGTGGTCTGGTAACAATATCATTCTGAGTTCATGTTTATACAGATAGCTTGTTGTTCTGGTTTGAAGTAACCGCCGCCCATGCCATGATACTCACTTAGAGTTTCTCTTGCATTAAAGCACTCTACCATATTGGTATGGGTACTAACTAATTCTACATATGGTGTTACTTCATAGAAGTATATAAAAACTAATGTCCACATTATGGAATCACTTTAGGATCACGTGGCTCTACTTGAGGTTTTGGTTTATATGCTTGAGATTCAGGTTTGGGTGGAGCAGGGATATCAATTCGAGGGCCGGTGTAAGGTTCAAACTCTTTACCACTCGCTATCATACAACCAGTGCCGTCTCCGTACAGTGTGATCAAACTCCATGTACCAGTATCCTGATTAACAAACATCATCGTACTGCCAACATATCCTTGACCATCTGTAGAAGAAAATTGTATACCCTTTCCTTTAAATAACGGTTGTTCTTTATATTTTCCTACTACCGTATTTGTCATTGATATAACACTGTCACACGCTTGCTTACTATAAAATGTTTTTGCAGATGTGTTAGGAGTCTCCTGCTGAGCCAATGCTATTGTTGGAAGTAGTAGTACCAAACTTATTAGTTTTTTCATCTTCTTTTATCCTACGTTTCATAGCAAGATACATATCCGCCTCGTTGGTATAAGGACCAATATAAGGATATCCTTGCAGTGTTTTTAGTCTCGGACAAAAGCTAGGCCTCCATCCATGAGGAAACAATATCCCCCAGTAACCAGCCGCAAAATGTTGTGTACTTGTGGCGGTTTTAGTGTATACCGGCACTGTATCTTGTAGCTGTTCGTTGTATACAGTATCAATGTTAGTAGGATAGCCATTGGAACTTGTATTAATAGTCTTTTTAGTTGTCTTATGTTCTAATACAAAATTATCTAGATTATCCAGTGTAGTTACTGTACCGCTATTGTTTTCGTAAAAGACATATCCAGTTGCAGTATTACGCAATGTGCCTACTTTAGTGCCTTTGCGTTCTACAATCCAAAAGTTGTCTTTTACGACTTCGCTAGCTTTGTATTTATCCATATCAATATGCGCTGTTCAAATATTCGCTGTGTGCTTCAGCATTATCGCTGAGACGTTGTAAGTCATGTAAACCACAGAACCGCATAAAGTGTACACCCACCATACTAGCAGGTGTCTTCTGCACTTGCTCAGTAATAGCAGTGTCTAGTACTTGTTTAATATCATCAGGCTGCGCAGTTAAATCAATCAATGTAACGTTGCGTTGATAATCATCTAGCACACGGTGTTCGTCTCCATTATGATCTGCCCAACGTTGTAACATCATGTTATTCCAGTTAAAGCCTTTAGAGTCTCTGTCAGCAAATGCTTCTAACAAACCTACTTTGTTCTTAGTACCTTTCTTACGTACACCAGGAAATGCACTAAACACATTATCACTGCTATCGCCTCGCATACACTTCTCAAATAGCAACCATTTAGGATCGCCAATTTGTTTTTGCTCTTTTGTTTTGTTATCAATAACAGGCTTGCCTTTGTCGTTTACAATACCATCTAACATAATATGTTGATTAGTAATACCATTATACTGTGTTACTTTGTCTGTGAGCAACTGATAAAAGTCACTGTCACTGCTTACAATCACATGTTCATCATCGGGATGATTCTGTATCCAACGTGCAATAAAGTCATCTGCTTCACACTGTTTGTGTTGCAGCACTGTGCAGTTAGTTTTATTATCTAAGAATGTTTTTAGTTCATCAAATGCAGCCCAGTAAGCCTGATCTTCTTCAGCTTCTTTAGGTGTAAGTGCATCACGAGCTACTTTGCGATTTGCTTTGTATGGCTCATAAAAGTCTTTGCGCCAACTGCGTCCTTCTAAACAGAACACCACGTGATCGCCGCCAAAGTCTCTGTAGCTTTTAAGAATACTTGCAAACATAATATGATAAGCCATGCCTATCTTAACTTCAATACTATCGCCTCGTACTACGTGCCTTGCACGAAAAAACATGTTTGCTGTGTCTACTAGAATATATTTCATTGTCTGTCCTTGATTACTAACTCATACTATAGTAGCAATAATCGTATACAATGTCAAGAAGTTTTTGGTGGGCGATCCAGGAATCGAACCTGGCGTGCGTCTCCGCGGAGGATTTACAATCCCCTGTCACACCTTGTAACATATCGCCCATATTTGGCACCGGTCTAGAGATTCGAACTCTATAAGCCTAAGCATTGGTTTTGGAGACCAACCTACCTCTCCAACTGTAGCGGACCGGCATAAATTCATAAAAAAGCCCCCTGTATTTCTACAGAGGGCCATGTACTAAAATAACTTTTACGTCACCTAGAACATGCCCTCCTTAGAGCACCAACCATAATTGTTTGTTCCGACTGTGTGTAACATTTTAAGTTCCTTTGTTGTTATTAACTATAATATACTATACTTATATATCATTGTCAACCTTTTATGACCTACAGATCATATTTTATTGGCTCCAGCGGCAGGATTCGAACCATGCACGATTAAATACTTTGCGAGTTATCAATCAACGGATAAACAGTCCGCCGTGTCTACCATTTCCACCACGCTGGAATAAACTTTATGCTGAACGAAGCATGGGTTGAATCATACCCATTGGCTCACTCAGTGCATTTATTTTTTCTAGTGCAGGTATCATACGTGTAATACCAATGCCACCACCTACTCTTTGGAAGAAGTCAAACTTGAGAAACTCTTCTAGTTCTGCTTCTACACGTTCCTTGCCAAACAGTTTGTATAGTAGCTGTGCATACTCGCCATCTACAATACTGTGGAATGTATCACGCATCATATCAACATCACAACTACGCTCTGCACTACCAATGGTCTCCATACCACCTAGTATAACGTCCATCTTTTTAGCAGTGTTGCCGTCATCGTTACGTGCCATGTTCCAGAAAGGGCTTGTTAGTTCTGGGAAGTCTGTGATCAGACAACTACCAAAGTTTGCTTGCATTGCTAGTTCATGTTGTGCATCCATTTCAGTGTCTGCACTTACACCCCAATGCTGTTGCCATTCTCTGTATGTTTTTTCTGTCAGAGGATCAAATCCCAAGTATTTACACAGTTCATATTCCATTGCTTTGAGATCATCCACACTGCCTGGCATTTCAAATTCAAACATTGGAAAGATAATATCGTGTCTGCCTGGTATAGCATTTGGCTCTTGTCTATAACTGGTGCTTACACAAAAGAAGCCTTTTGAATCTGGTTTGCTGAGTAGTTCATGTTCTAACCACATTTGTCCTGTTTGAGGTAAAGGCCAAACATTGCCTGCGTAATTGTAAGTTGCTACATTGAATGGATCTTCACATGCAGCAAGTATGCTTAGTCTGTTTTGGGTATGGACTTCTAAGAATCCTTTGTCCAAAAAAAATGACCTTAAAAGGCCAACTGTTTGTGTAAATTTCTGTGGGTTTATGAGTTGTGTCATTTTTTTTCCTTTTTTCAACCTAAAAAAATTTAGCTCAAAAAAAATTGAGCTAAAGTTATATCATTATGTCATCGAATTATTTATCATCTATTCTTCGATCATACGCTTTTCCATACTTTCTTTAACATCTAAGACAGTATCGTTCTTGATCATATTAAGTATGATATTATTAACATCTATGTCACGTTGTAACCAGTATATCTTTTCTCTGAGCTTTTCAATCTCAGCTTCGTAAAATTCTAGTTCTTTTTCTTTGCGAACTTTTTGTTCGATTATATCAGTAAGTAGTATTAATTTAGGTTGTTCATTCATGTGTGTACCGTTACTCTTTGCCTTCTCCCATGTGCTACGCCATCTGCTCCATAACTAGCAGCAAACCCATCGGGTTTGAGTTTTGGCTCTACACCTGTCATGCCTAACACATACCCAGCGGCTTCTTTTGCTGCACAGTAACTACCATGCTGTGGATCTGTATTAATATCTAGATGTATTTCGCTTTCGAATTCGTCGATAAAAGGGATTAACTGTAAATATGCATCGCAAACTTTAAATGCCTCGTTCATAAGACGCATACGTGGTCTGTGTTGCTTGCTATCGTAATCAATTAGTGTATCTTCTGCACTAAACAAACGGCATCCATTGTTGCCATTTTTATGTACAATTACCACTGTTGCATAACGTGCATACCACACGTCATTTTTAATTACACGAACGCTATCGCATCCAAAGTAAATTTTAGTATCGCTGTTTAAGGTAGTAAGTAGGTGAACTAATTCGTTGACTTGATCTTCATTGAACATCCTTTGTTCCCGATTCTTGATCAAGGATGATACTACGACATAAGTCATTGAACCATAAGTCGACAATTGCTTCTGGGTTAGCGCCGGCATAACCAGCTTCCCCTAGTAGGCCAACAAAGTCATCGTTCCAATCTAACTCAAAATAACCTTGTGTGGGGTTGTCTTTATCGAAGTGTACTTCTACTACTTTGACCCATGGGCCTTTAGCATTTTCTTTAGTGTCTACTTCTTTACTTTTATTAAAAATGTTTTTAAGTTTATCTAACATATTTACTTTCTCTATATCTATTTAGCGGGCATAGTAAACAACGCTTTTACGTCATGTGGCTCGTCACCTTGGATAGGTTTACGTGCAAAGATACACCACTTGTATGCAAACATTGTTTGATTACTTGTGCAAAACTCTCTAAAGCTAGTGCCAGTTGTGTATACATCATCTACAACCATCCAAGGATGGTCACCGGGTGTCACATACTTTTCCATAGCATACTGTAGTGGCAAGCCGCCACGTGGAATGCCAACTACCTTACTAAAAGGTTCTGTTTGATAGTCCATGATCATACGTGCTACCCCGTCCCACCATTCTGGGCGCATAGCATCGCATTCAATCTTCCATGCTAGTTTGTTTCCTGCATGACTAATAAAGTCACCTACTTCAAATAAGTTTGCAGTTGTTTTATATGCCATTAGTTCTCTTTCTAAATCTTCAATATGATCTGCTGCCTGCCAAGCAAAATGATCGGTACACCTTGTCTTCCATTCTTCGCCTGCTTGGTTTCTTAATCTTACAACCCATTCACTTTTTTGTTGCCTTGGTATAATATTTGTGTATACCTTATCAACTACATCGTGTTCGTTTTCTTCTAATTCAAACCCGTGTGTATTATGTTGCATTACCAACCAATTTTCTCCCAAGGAACATCTTTAGCACCAAAGTGTCCATATACACAATTTTCACTGTAGTTGGTATAGTTAAACAAGTCGAATCTGTCAATAATTCCTTTGGGTGTTAAATCAATCTCACGTTCAATAAATTTTGCAATACTAGCGTTGTGTCCGTTTGAATCAACGTAAATGCTGGTAGGTTCTTTAACGCCAATAGCATAACTTAGCTGAATATTACACCAGTCTGCCATACTATCTGCTACAACATTTTTAGCAAGCCAACGAGCCATATAGGCTGCAGAGCGGTCGACTTTAGTAGGATCCTTGCCACTAAAAGCACCGCCACCGTGAGGAGCGAAACCGCCATAAGTGTCCACGATAATCTTTCTTCCTGTGACACCAGCATCACCGTCAGGACCACCGATAACAAAATTACCTGTAGGATTAAGATGCCATACAGTGTTGTCATCTACTAAATCTCCAAGTTCTTCCATTGCTGAAAGTTTACACAAATGCCTTGCTTCTTCCACATTGCCTTGTGTATGTTGTGTACTTATCACAACTTGGTCTACACGCTTGATCACACCGTCACGTCTAGCACCATAGTACTCTACACTTACTTGACTTTTAGCATCTGGGCCTAGTATAGCACCACGCTTGCTTTTCAAGTTCTTTAGAATTTCGTGACTGTAATGGATAGGCGCTGGCATCATACTGGGTGTATGATTACAAGCATAGCCAAACATCAATCCTTGATCACCTGCGCCAAAGTCATCTGTGCCTAGTGCAATGTCTCCACTTTGTGCGTGAATCTCATTGTAGATGTTTAGGTTATCCCAGTGAAACCCATCTTGTTCGTAGCCGATCTCTTTGACTTTATCACGTATAATTTCTTTAACATTGTCTACATTAAAGTTTTTTACCTCACCCGCTACCGTTACATGGTTAGTGGTTACAAGTGTTTCAACAGCAACACGAGTTGTCTCGTCGCCGTTAGCTAGTCCGGCATCCACAAGTGCATCACTGATTTGATCTGCTACTTTGTCTGGATGACCGTCACTTACACTTTCGCTTGTAAAAATATAATTGCTCATTAGAATCCTTTGTCTCTTAGTTTATTGGGGTCAATCGGTGCCCGCATTGCCTTCTCTAATTGTGCGTTGTTATGTTCCCCACGCATTGCCAAAGAGGCTGATATGTAGTCTGGGTGTAAAGCGCCACCCTTTTTCCATGCAGATGTCTGCGACTTCTTGGACATTGAGGTTGTATTCTTCGCTCCTACCGCCCAACGGCATAAGGTATACAGGCGCTTCGATGCCAGCTGCACGATACTCGTCAACAGCTTTGCCAGCTTCGTTAATGTCTGTACGATCAGCAACAACAAATTTAAAATACAAATCACTGCCATCAACCAGACTGTACTCACTAGCAACATTAGGCTTAATAGCAGTGTCCCAAGATTCTCCCGATACGGAGAGCTTAGGGCTACAACTCCAAGTGACTGTAAATCGTTCTTGATCGTGGAGATAGTTGAAAAACTCTTCGTGTAAAGGTTGTGTAGTGTTTGTTTCAAATGTAACATTTTTTAAATCCTGCATACGTGGGTGTTCAAATAATTCTATGTATAACCGCTGCCACGCCAACAACGGCTCTCCGCCTGTCATAATTAAGTGTACATCTTGTCCATTGTCTTGCACCCACTTACCATTAGGAGTAAGACTGAGAAGATGTTCTACTACTTCATCAACGGATGCACGTTTATTTAAGTGTTTAAATTCTGGGTAGATACTTGCATATGTGTCACATCCTGTGTGAATAATAGGCAACTCTTCGAATACAGTTGTAGCCTCATGTACACCTTTGTCCAATAAGCCTTGTACTTCTTGATTGTGTATAATTCCGTCTTTTTGTTTTTCATCACGCATCGGCTCGCTTCTATCAAGTCCAAAGTTCATGCAACGAAAGTTACAACCGAATGTGCGTAGGAATACACTAGGTACTCCTACAAACTTGCCTTCGCCTTGCACACTGTAGAATGCTTCGCTATAATGTAATTTCATTTAATACTCCGTTTGTTCAAACGCTTGTTTGTAGATATAACTTGCTCTAGTATACTATGCTCTATAGTATTTGTCAATGCTTTTACATCTTTAGGGAAACAATGTCCACCATAACCTAGTGTTTTATTATCGTCGGACACCATCATATGACTAGGTCCTATATTTTTCATATATCCTAGTGTGTTTGTAATTGTACTATAATCAAAGTCTTGCATGTCTTTTGTACTTAGAAACAATTCATGAAAGAACGCTACTTTGGTAGCCAACCAAGCATTATGTGTATACTTGACCATAGAGGCATCAGTTCTGGACATACGTTTTTCTAATGTATTGTGCAGAAAAGTCATAAACAATTTGCTCCAAAAATCCATATGATTTTCATCCTTACCACCTAATATAAACAATTCTTGTTTTTGAAAATCTTCTTTTGCACTGTTAGCTCTAAGAAATTCAGGATTATATGAAACGTTATCTGGATAGTCTTGCATTAGATCAGATGTTACAGTACTTTTTAATAGTATGGGCTTATCAGTATCTAGTTGTTCGATTACTTGTCGTACTGCTTGGTCATCGCAAACACCATCTTTGCCTTCGGGCGTAGGTACGCAAACAATAAATGCTTCGCATGTTTCTCTGATATCAAAAACTGTTGTATCGTAGTATTTAGGATCAACTCTATGTACTTGTACTAAGTGACCTTCTAAAAAGTCAGCTACTGTACTTCCTACAAACCCACAACCAATTACTGCTATTTTCATTTTCTAATCCCATAAATTTTCGTAGAATTTGCCAAACAGCGTAAATGCATTTGTAAGGCGTTCTTGTGTTTCGTCTATGCAAGCCTTGCATACTGGATCACCAAAGTTTGAACATTTATCACGACACATATCCCCAGCATCCATTTCTTTTGCTTTATGTCCAAATGCCCAAATCATTTC